>OOAH01000136.1_pt1 | contig 90742 bp, 89 predicted proteins | sample 1671801 | NCBI WGS metagenome assembly OOAH01 (sample SAMN06348194, study PRJEB24527) | human gut metagenome | biome: human gut; feature: ankylosing spondylitis patient; material: feces | host: Homo sapiens | place: China | collected 2015-10 | reverse complement strand
CTTTCTAGTTGGGGCGATGCCATTGTATGGAGTGATTTACATAATTATGACAGAATGTTTGTTGAATGGGATTAACCCATCAACACGTTTTGTCCTATAACCCTATTTTTATATAAAAGTTGCATTAAAGACTATACAAAGAAAATAAGGAATTGATTGTCTTGCTTAAATGGGCAAGCTATCAATTCCTTATTAAGATATTTACTTATATATATCAAATTAAGAAAATACATATTAGTTATTGTTCATTTTGAGCATCTTTTAATAATTTTTTTGCATAATTACATAAATTTTCTTTTCCTTTTTCATCAAGGGCTTGATAGCATAGGAGTATCATATCCAATCTTAATTGATTTAGTTCAGCTACAGCAGATTGATAATTATTAATAGTAGAACCTAATTCTGAACTCATTACAATGTCGTCTATTATATCACCATAAGTTTCTATTTCTTCAGGATGTTTACCTGATATAAAACGATTAGTAGCTTTATCAATAATAGGAGAATTTATATTAATTAAATCTGAAACAGGAATTTTTAAAGCATTGGCAATTTTTTTTATTGTTTCAAGTTTTGGTTCGCGTGTGCCCTTTTCATATCTCATTATTGTAACACCTGATACTCCAATAAGATTGCCCAGTTCTTCTTGACTTAAGTTTTTCTTTTGACGTTGAAGTCTTAAATTTTCAGAGAAATTTGACAAAATAGCCACCTCCTTTTAATGAATAATACCATAAAGGGAAAAAAAAAGAAATATAATTGTAAAAAAATATTGACATACTACCAAAATGGAAGTAATATTACCACATAAAAACCGAAATGGTTAGAAAGGAGAGTACATGAAATTATTATCAGTTAAAATTGATGATGAGTTGCATAAAAAGTTGAAAATATATGCAGCTAATAAGGGAAGAACAGTTACAGATATTATAATAGAGTTGGTAAATACTGAACTGAAAACAAAAAAAGAGCAATCACTTTAAGTTTAGCGACACAAGTGATTACTCAAAAGAAAACCACAAAAGGAATTCCTTTTTCATAATAAGGGATTTCATTCTGAAAATCAAGGAGAAATTGAATTTATGATTAAAATTGAACAAACAATAATAAGCATTGAAGTAGCAGAAATGGTAAATAAAAGACATACTGATTTGATACGCGATATCCGTAGATATTCAGAGCAATTAGCTGAAAGCAAAATTGCGTTGAGTGATTTCTTTACGGAAAGTACATATAAGGATAGTACTGGACGAGCTTTGCCTTGCTACAATGTAACCAAGAAAGGCTGTGAATTTATAGCACATAAGCTTACAGGCACAAAGGGAACAGAATTTACAGCAAGATACATCAATCGTTTTCACGATATGGAAGAACATATAAACAACAGCAAGCCACGCACAGCACTTGAACAACTCCAGTTACAGAGTCAGGCAATTCTTGAAGTCAATGATAAGATAGATGAAGTTAAGCAGGAGCTGGAAGACTTTAAGCAGGATATGCCACTGATGAATATTGAATGTGACAGAATTACAACAGCAGTTCGTAAGGTTGGAACTCGTGCCTTAGGCGGTAAAGATAGTAATGCTTATCACGATAAGTCTTTGAGCGGTAAGGTATACACTGATATATACAGAGAACTTAAAAGACAGTTTCAGGTCACTTCCTACAAGTCAATCAAGCGTAGACAGTGCGATATAGCAATATCCATAATAGAGAGCTATCAGTTGCCTGTGGTGCTCAAAGAGCAGATACAGAACAGTAATGCACAGATGAATATGGAGGTATTGTAATATGTCAGTTAGAATGGATTTTGAAGATGCACTTTATGAACTGGAACAGACAACAGCAACACTAGGATTTATACAGACTGCTTTTGCAGAAGGTGATTCACTTATAGAAGCTGGAGAGTCATCAGCAGCTATATATATGTTATATACAAAACAGAACAATATAGTAAAAAGGCTAAAAGAAGTATTAGACAATATGAAACCGACAGTTTAATATCGATATTAAGGACGTTCAGAAATGGACGTCCTTTTATATAGTTGCACCGGTGCAACAGAAAGGAGAGCGGTTAATGTCAGCAGACGAAGAAAAGTACAAAGATTTTGTTGAAGTCACAGGATATGGTGTGGATCCGCTGGGGTTGTGCGGCATCAACTGTTATCATAATTTTTGGCCGTTTGTGCCGGGAGCATCAAAAAGATTGTATACTGACGAACAGCTTGACCGCATGAACGCAAAAGAAAATGAAAAGAAGGAGTATAACGGAAAAGAATATACTACATACGAGGCAACACAGCGTATGAGACAGTTAGAGACTATAATGCGTAAGCAGAGGCAGGACATACATCTGTTAAAGCAGTCGGGAGCAGCAGACGAAGAGATAAAAGCCGCAAGAGCAAAATACAGAAAGACGAGTGCAGAGTATTCGGATTTTGCGGATACTATGAATATGAAACAGAGAAGGGACAGAGTAACTGTTGATGGACTGGGAAGAGTGTAAATATGATTGAAGTAAAGGTATATAATAACGGATTTACAATAACAGGACATGCCGGATATGACGTAATGGGTAAAGATATAGTTTGTGCAGCGGTGTCGGCACTGTCACAGACATGTGTCATAAGTCTTGAAAAGCTGACAGAGGACAATGTTAAATGCACGGAGTCGAACGGATTTATGAATCTTGTGTGTGATAACCCATCAGAGGCGGCAAAGCTGATATTAGATGTATTTAATACAGGGATAGAGGCAGTATGTGAAGAATATTATAAGTTTGTCCAACTTGTCCGTTTTTCCTGTGATAATATTTAAGCTGAAATAAATATGAAAAGAAATTGAGGCATGGCCATATGGCTGTGCCTTTTTTCTATGCGAAAAAGCGTGTCCTAAACGTGGTGTGACATTAAAAACACGGAAAAAACAGGAGGTTTCCAATATGAGGAAAATACTAAATTTACAGCTCTTTGCAGACGGCGGCAATGAGGGAACTGGAACAGCCGGGGATAATAAAAGCCATGGTACATATAGTTTTGAGCAGGCGGAGGAGATAGCGACTGCGAGAGCGGAAAGAGCCGAAAAGGCAGCAGTATCAAGTTATTTCAAACAGCAGGGAATGACAGAATCCGAAGCAGCAGAAGCATTTAAGGATTATAAGGCAAAGAAAGAAGCCGGTAAGCCTGATATTTCTGCAATTACAAAAGAAAGAGACGACGCACTTTCAAAACTTACAGCTTATGAAAATGAAAAACTGTTAAGAAATCTCAAGGTAAGGGAAGATGATATTGATTATGTCACGTTCAAGGTAAATCAGCTTGTGGATAATAAGACTGATTTCAAAACGGCGGCAGATAAATTCCTTAAAGAAAATCCTAAATACAAGGCAGATTCAACTTACAGAATATCAACAGGTGTTAGGTCGGGAGGCGGAACAGTAAAAAATGAGAATGACGAAATCAATGAGGCTTTGAGAGCCGGATTTAGAAAATAACAGGAGGAACACTATGAATAAAAACAAGAAAATGAATTTACAGCGTTTTGCCGAAGGTAACTATATTGGAAGCAAAGACGCGTCAGCACTTATCCCGGAGCAGGTAAGTGAGCAGATAATGCAGTCGGCGATTCAGAATTCTGTTGTATTACAGCTTGGCAGGAAGCTGCAGAACATGACAAGCAACAGAACATCGATGCCGGTGCTTGATATGCTTCCTGTAGCATACTTTGTAAGCGGTGAGCCAGGAGTAAAAAAGACAACAAAACAGGCATGGGATAAGAAAGTTATTTATGCGGAAGAGATTGCGGTTATCGTACCTATTCCAGAAGCTGTCATTGATGATTCAAATTATGACCTCTGGGGTGAGGTTAAGCCGAGACTTGCAGAAGCGTTCGGTGCAAAGATTGATGGAGCAATTCTTTTTGGTGCAGATAAACCGGCATCATGGAGAGACGATATTGTTAAGACGGCAACGGCAGCAGGAGCAAAGACAACTTTAACATCAGATCTCTATGCTGATATTATGTCAGAGAATGGTGTCATTGCTAATATTGAAACATCTGGTTATCTTCCGACAGGAGCTATTGCTGATGTTTCAATGAGAGCAAAATTAAGAGGGTTGAGAGACCAGCAGGGCAATCCGTTATTTAAGTCTGATATGCAGGGTTCAACTAATTATGCACTTGATGGCAATCCTATGTATTTCCCACTGAATGGTGCATATGATCCTACAAAGGCACTCATGATTTGCGGTGATTTCAGCCAGCTTGTATATTCAATCAGACAGGATATTACATTTAAAATTTTTACAGAAGGTGTTATTCAGGACCCTACAACAGGAGAAATTGTTTACAACCTCATGCAGAATGATATGGTTGCACTTCGTGCTGTAATGAGACTCGGCTGGGAACTTCCGAATCCTGTAAACAGAATGAAAGCGGATAAGGCAAAGAGATGTCCGTTCTCATTGCTCTTACCTGCAGAATAAAAACAAGGAGGTGCTGATTGTGTACGTAGATTATGAATATTATAAAGATGTATTTCTTGGTGGCAAAGAGGCACAAATCAGTGCCTCTGATTTTGGATATTATGAAAGCCAGGCAGAAAATAAGATTAATATGTATACATATGACAGATTAAAAAAAGCTGATGAGATACCGGAAGCAGTAAAAAGCTGTGTGTGTGCAATAGCTGAAAGAATAAATATACATGAAAAAGATGTAAAAAATAACGGTATTGCATCTGAAAAGGTGGGCGACTATTCGGTGTCGTATGTAAGCCAGTCTGTTTTAAAAGAACAGCTTAAAACTGATATACAGGAAATTATAACTGAATATCTTTTTTCAACTGGTTTATTGAGCCGTGTTCCGTCCGGGAGGTGCAGGCATGTTTACTAATTCGGATGCAACATTTTATTTAAGCGGTGAAGAAGGATACAGCCGTCTGTATGTTCCACATGTTTTTTGGCAGGAAAAAGAAGAAAACGAAGCTTCAAAACAGGGCGTGACAGGCGAAAATACAGTATATATTGCAATTCCCGAAGATGAAATATCACAGGCTGCATTTCAGCCGAAAAAAGACATGGTTGTAAAAGGAAACTGTGGCATTATATTTGACAATTCATCAGACAAAGGAATATCAGACAGTTTGAAAAAATTAAAAAAATACAGTCGTGTATATGAGGTTTTAAGTGCATCTGCTAAATTGTACGGAAGCCGAAATATGCACCACTATGAATTGAATTGCAGGTGATTATGTGCATTTTGAGATAAAAGGAAAACTTGATATAGGCATGGAAGACTTTGCAAAGAAACGTGCGGCATTACAACGTGGCGGACCGGTTCAGTGTTTTATTGATTCGGAAGTTATGCGTTACATGTCTCCGTTAATGCCTAGGCAGGACGGAACTATGATCAGCAGCATGATAACAAATACTGTTGTCGGTTCGGGGTATGTTAATGTTGCAACGCCATATGCAAGATTTCAGCATGAAGGCAAAGTAATGATATATGAGCCTACAGGAAGTACATATGCACCTAAGAATGGAAAGAAGATTGTTACGGATAAGAATCTTGAATATAATGGAGCACCTGACCGTGGAGCTTTTTATTTTGAACGAATGAAAAAGGCACATGAAAAAGACATTTTAAAAGGTGCACAGGAGGTTGCAAAGAAAGCATGACTATAATCGAAGCAGTAAAAAATATTATTGAGAAATATCCAAAAATAGATGAATTTACCAACAATGTACATGTTGATTTTTTGGATAATAAAGAAGGAGAAGCCGGACTTTTTTCGATTGGAGATAATAAGACAGGTGAGGATATTCTTGGAAATCAGATTAGGCAGTGTAACCTGATTATGTATGCAACATGTCAGGCAGTAAGCGATTATGACAGACTTAATAACAGTAATTTTCTTATTGACCTGGGCTGGTATTTAGAACAGATTGAAGAGGACACATGTGAGGTTGTGACAGGTGACAGAAAAGGCTATATAAAGAGCATAACAGCAAGCAATGCCATGCTGTATCAGTTTGTAAATGGGAATGTAAGCGGTCCAGTAAAATATCAGATACAGCTTGCAGTGCAATACAGTGTAGAAGTTTAACAGGAGGAAAAGGCATGAAAGAGTTGAAATTACAGAATTTTGCGGGTGATGGTGTAGGAAAATTAAAAAGAAGCCACCTTATACATTACATTGATGCTTCATTTGGAGACGGAGAGCCTAAATGGTTTTTAATCGGCAAAGACGTTGAAGATATGAGCGTTGAGTTAAATCCTGACACAGAAACAAAGAAAAACATACTTGATGAGACATCAACACAGGATAACGGATACGAGCCGAGTGTTGATGTGGATACATATTATGCGAATACGAACGACAGTATCTATGAGAAGATAAAAAATATTGCAATGAACAGGCTTACGGGTGATGACTGCCGCACAAAGATACTTGAAGTTGTTTGTGATAAGAAAGAAGGTCCGTTTGACGCATGGATTGAGGATATAGTTGTTAAGCCTAAGTCATATGGCGGAAAAACAGGCGGTGTAGCGATTCCGTATACTATCAGTTTTGACGGTAACAGAAAAAAAGGCACGGTAACAGTTGCTGATAAAGTACCTACGTTTTTAGCAGATTAAGGAGGAAATATAAATGGCAAATATGCAGAGCTTATCTTTTGATGAGGGATTAAAAAGTTATATGATAAATGGAGATTCAAACAGAATCTTGAGATTTAATCCGGGTGATGTAAATATCCTTACAAGGTACAAAGAGGTTGTTAAAAATCTTAATAATCTTGCAGATAATCTTCCTGAGGCAAAAATCAATCCCGACGGAACGGCAGCGGAAAATGTTGATATTGTAACAGAACAGCTTGCGGCGTTCGATAATGCTCTAAGGGAACAGCTTAACTATCTTTTTAATGCAGATGTATATGATGTTCTGTTTTATGGACAGTCTCCATTGTGCATTGTCGGAAAAGAAAAAAGGCTTCTCTGTGAAGAAATAATTGAGAAGATTGGAAGTTTAATCGGGGCTGAATGTGGTGAGAGCTTTGATAATGTAAATTTGAAAGTAAAGCAGTATACAGAAGGCTATGAAAACAGACATCAACGCCGCAGTTACAGCAAAAAGTACAACAAGAACAGGAATTATAATAAATTTCACGGAGTATAAGCATGAATGGATTACCGAAAAAACTTAAAGTTAATGGTATATCGTACAGGATAAGAACCGATTACAGGGATATATTGAAAATTATACAGGCTTTAAATGATACCGGCCTTACTGGACAGGAAAAATGCTATATATGTCTTAAAATAATATATTATGATTTTGAAGGTATACCTGTAACAGATTACGAAGAGGCATACAGACAGGCGGCATGGTTTATAGACTGTGGAAACAGATATACGGAAAAAAAGACTGAACAGGTCCGCATGATGGACTGGGAACATGATGAAAGTGTATTGATTCCTGCGATAAACAGAGTTGCCGGAAAAGAAGTACGCTCGGTTAAATATATTCATTGGTGGACTTTTATCGGGTTTTATATGGAAATTGGAGAGTGTGTTTTTTCGGAGGTTATATACATACGTCAGAAACTTAGAAAAAAACAGAAACTTGAAAAGTATGAGAGGGATTTTTACCGTGACAATAAAGAGCTTATTGAACTCCCTGTTATAAAGACAAAGGAAGACGAGGAAGAGGACAGAATAATAGAATCAATATTTGGATAGAGAGCTTCGGCTCTCTATTTTTTATGGAGGGTCAAAGTGGCAAAAGACGATAAAGGTAAAATCAGCTTTGATACAGGAATAAATCTTGATGGATTTGATGAAGACGCAAAAGATTTGAAATCAATGGCGGAGGATATCTCAAAATCCATTGAAGACATGGGAAAAAACGTAGAAAAAAGCGTAGGAAATGTAAATACAAAGGGTACAAAGAAGGAGATAGATTCATTAAGTCAGGAATCACTGCGAGCCGCAGAGTCGATTATAAAGGTTCAGACAGCGATGGATAAAATGGATGATGTCAATGGTCCCAAAGCAATAACCGCAGCAATAAAAGAGTATGAGAAAGAACTGGATGCTTTAAAAGAAAAAATGGAAGATTATTCACGTCTTGATATTTATGAGAGGTCTGACGCTTATAAAAAAGATAAAGAGAGCATGGATGAGCTGATAAATTCAATTAAAGCGGCAAAGGCTGACCTGAGAAATTACTATATGGAACAGGAAGCAATGAAAACGGCGGTTGCTGATTTAAAACAGGCACGAAAAGATGCGGCTGCACAGGCAAGACAGGACGAAAAAGAAGCGGCGGCAGCAGAAAAGCAGTCTATTGCACGAAAGAAAAAGCTGGGAACTGTTATAAAAATGGTTGGCGGACAGCTTGGGCGGATGGCATCCAAGGCTACAGGAGTAAGCGGAGCTTACAATAAGATGAATAACAAAGCTGAAGCATTGCAAAAAGGCTTTAATAAGCTGACAAGAATGGCAAAGACAGTATTTCTTTTTGGAATAATAAAAAAGGGGCTTACAGCACTAAGGACACAGCTTGGAAGCATGTTGTCGGCTAATAAAGAGTTCAGCAGTTCGCTGTCTTCAATAAAGGGAAATCTTCTTGTTGCATTTCAGCCTGTTTACGAAGCAGCACTTCCATATATCAATCTTTTGATGAGTGCGTTAAAACAGCTTACAAATCAGATTGCGGCATTTACAAATACGCTATTCGGAAAGTCTGTGAGTGCCAGCAATGCGGCGGCTGCGGCTCTGAATAAACAGGCAGCGGCGGCAAAGAATGTAAATAAACAGACGAAGCTGGCATCTGCAAGCATAGACCAGTTTAATATATTGTCATCAGATACAGACAGTTCTTCCGGCGTGACATTTAATGCTGACACGGATGCAGGAGCGTCTTCTTTTGCTGAAAAGGTAAAAAGTTCATGGGAGAATCAGGATTTTACAGAAGTTGGTCAGATTATTGGTCAGAAGATTACAGATACGCTTGATAGTATCAAGTGGGATGGAATACAGGCAAAAGCGGCAGCAGTCGGAAAATCGTTTGCAACACTTTTTAATGGAATGGCTGATGGGATAGATTGGAATACTGTAGGCTCTACAATATCAAATGGCCTTAATACGGCACTTATTACTGTACATAATTTCGTTTATAATTTTGATTTTCTTTCATTTGGTCAGGACATAGGAAATCTGTTAAATTCATCAATAAATGATTTTGACTGGTCGCTGCTTGGAATTACGTTATCAGAGCAGTTAAATGGTGCATTTGATTGGATATTTGGTTTTTTGTCCACATTTGACTGGTCAAAACTTGGAACATCAATTGCGACAAGTATAAATGATTTTGTTCATAATACTAATTGGGCAGAGTTGGGTATGGACTTTTCTATGCTCGTAATTGGAATAGTCACATCGATTACAGATCTATTAAAAGAGACTGATTGGGCGGCAGTTGTAAATTCTGTGTTTGATGTTATCAAAGGCATAGACTGGGGCGGAATCATAAGATCACTTATAGAGTTTATAGTTACGTGGTTTTTAACGAGTCTCGAACTTATATGGGAAGCCGGAAAAAATATAGGTGAAATGCTTATTGATGGCTTAAAAGGCGGAATAACCAATGTAATTGATAATATAGGTAACTGGATAAAGGAGAATCTTATTGACCCTGTTGTTAATACGGTAAAGGAATTCTTTGGAATACACAGTCCATCAACAGTGTTTGCTGAAATCGGAACTTATCTCATGCAGGGACTTATTAATGGTATATCTCAAATGGGTGCAAATGTAAGAGCTAAGATTGGCGGTGTAAAAGATGACATATTGAGGCCGTTTAATAATCTTGGACTTTCATTAAAGAATATTTTTCATGATGCTTGGCAGAAAGTTTTAAGTGTGTTTACTACAACAAGTTTTGGAAAGATAGCATCCAATATAGAAGGTACATTTAAAAATGTAATAAACAGGCTTATATCAGGAATAAATAATGTTGTTGCAAAACCATTTAATACGCTTGGGAATATCTTTTCAAGAATGAGAAATATTAATATTCTTGGTGGACACCCATTTGGATTTCTTCCGGATATAGAAGCTCCTCAGATTCCGTTTCTTGCCAAAGGTGCGGTTATTCCGGCAAACAGTCCGTTTGTTGCTGTACTTGGCGATCAGAAGAACGGAAAGAATATTGAAGCACCGGAGAGCCTTATACGTCAGATAATGCGTGAGGAGCTTGCAGGTCTCACAAATCAGCAGAAAGTTGAAGTCCTTGTAAACCTTAAAGGTGAAATGGCAGCATTTTTCAAAGCTTTTATTGAAGAATATCACAAGGAAAAAGACAGAACGGGAATAGACCCGCTTCTTGGTATATAGGAGAGTGGCAATGGCGAAATTTAAACCGGTTTTAATTCTGGCAGGGGTAGAACTTCCCCTGCCTGATGAATATTCACAGACAATATCTGATTTAAGCACACAGCAGACAGGGCGAACGCTTGACGGACGGGCACATAAAGATGTAATCGCCGTAAAAGATTCAATTCCTCTAAAATGGAGCAAATTGGAGTGGAAAAAGGCAGCAGAAATAGCAAATGCAGTTGACGGTATAGAATACGCAGAAATGCAGTATATGGATGTTAGGAATCCATATGAAATGTGTAAAACAGATATTTATGTTGGAGACAGAAAGGCAGCATTTGTTAGTGCTGACACTGATGGCAAAGTGTATTGGAGTTTGGAATTCAGCAGAATTGAGGTGTAAAGATGTTAAATGTTCAAAGAAAAGGACTTGATAGTGCAAGAGCTGTAATACAGCTTGCTGATGGAACTGTTATCAATGTAGATGAATCAAGGATAATGAGTGATGGCTTGACAATAGAAGATGTTTCAAGCGAAAGCGAATCGTTTAATATCGGATTTACATCAGCAAAAGTTCTTACGTTAAGTCTTCTGAATTATGACGAGCATTATTCTACATATAATTTTAATGGTGCAGTTGTAATTCCGTACATTATAAATAATAAAGCGGAATATAAAAGAGGACTATATACAGTGCAGACACCGAAATATGCAGGTGGTATGTTAAGTCTTACATGTTATGACAATGTATATAAACTTGAAAAGGACATGGATGCTGATTGCCTAAAGCTGCCATGTACTTATGCAGAAGCGTTAAAAGCCGCAACAGATAATTGTGGGATTACACTAGGTACGCTTGAATTTGATAATTCAGATATGCTTATAAATGAATTGGATAAAAGCATAACAACATACAGGCAGCTTGCAGGTTACATAATGCAGTGTGCCGGAAGTGTTTTAAAAGCAAATGATGAGGGAATCCTCATAATTTGCGACTATAAAAGGGTATTTCAAAAAGATGACAATCTTGACGGAGGGCATCTTGATAATTATATGACCGGAGATAATGCTGACGGAGGTAATTTTACAGATTATAATTCGGGATATACATTTGACGGCGGAACTTTTGGAGACAGAAAAGATATAACAATTAAGTACGATATAAGTGATTTAACAGCAGCAACAGATGACACTGTAATAACAGGAATTGCTGTGAAGATAGATGATGTAACTTATATGACAGGTGAGAGCGGTTATGTACTTGATATAAGTGGTAATCCGCTGATAACAGAAGATAATGTAAAAACAGTTCTTGATGTGCTTGTAAGGAAATACGCAGGTTTAAGATTCAGAAAACTGTCGGGTAAAATACGGTCGGATTTTCGTCTTGAATCAATGGATCCTGTATGTGTTGAGGATTATAAGGGGAATTCGTATGATTGCTATATGACACGAATAACATACACAATCAGGGATAAAACAAGTATAAGCTGTGATTGTAAAAGTGATGAATCGAATAAAAACACAGGAAATTCTACGGTTACGAAACTTTTAAAGATGGCAGACAGCAGTGCAGATAGAAAAGTTCAGATTGAGAGAGGGTTAAGAAAAAAATTACAAAAAGAATTGTCAGAAAAGATAGCAAAAAGTTCAGGGTTTTATACTACACAGCAGAAATCAGAGACAGGCGGATATGTGTATTATACACACGATAAGCCTACGCTTGAGGAAAGCACATTTATAACGAAATGGACAGCGGAAGCAATTGCATTAAGTATGGACGGAGGTAAGACGTATCCGTATGGCTTTACCATGACAGCGAAAATGATAATGGACGCAATAGCTGCGAATAAGATAGCAGCTGACTATATCGGCGGTGGAACGCTTGTACTTGGTGGCGAAGATAATACACAGGGAGTTTTACAAATTCTTGATTCTTCAGGTGCTGTAATTGGTTCATGGGACGAAGCCGGACTTAATGCGAAAAAAGGCAAGATAGGAAATCTTGAGATTACGGAAGACGGATTTAAAGCAGATGATAATGAAAGAATATTTTTACAGGTAATTGACGGAGGAGTAAAGATTTATGCAGCACCGAGAGAAGGAGAGCCGTCGAAAGGCTCATTTATCAGAATAACAAAATATGGAGTGCAGATAGAATCTTATGGAGAAATTGATTTTACATGTATAGGAGCTGGAACGATGAATCTTACCGGCGATATATATGTGAATGGAAAGGAGTTAAAGGTTTAATGGGAATATATGTAAGACGTGGAATGGAAGCTGATTTTGACCCTGAGAAAATGAAGCCAGGAGAGTGGGCGGTAAGCATAAATACAGACAGACGGAAACAGAAGATTTGGATGTGTTTTGCTCCGGGTGTTGTAAAAAGAATGGGAACATATGAAGATTTTGCTGATCAGATAGAAGATGCAACTGATGAAATAAAAAATAAATACCTTGAGACATTTAATGAAATTCTCAAAGATATGAAAACTAATAAAGATTTAGTTGAAACTGATTATAATTTTGTAAAAGAGTTCAAAGAGTTGCTTGAAAATACATATATGCAGGAGATAGCTGCAAGTGTAAAAGCGGCGTCATCGTCAGCCGCTTCTGCTTCAACGTCTGCTTCATCCGCTTCAACTTCGGCTACAGCGGCAGCAGACAGTGCAGAAGAGGCAGAATCATATGCTGCATCATGGAAAGGTTCACTATTGCCGCAGGGAGTTGTAGCTTTTAGCGAACTTCCAACATCCGGGCTTGTCGCCGGACATCTGTATGCGGTAAAAGATAAATTCATAACAGACAGCAGATTTGAAGAGGGAGAAAAACATCAGTATCCGGCAGGCACATGCGTTTACTGGACAAAAGACAATAAGTGGAAAGTTTTGTCAGGGGTTCTTAGTGTTGAAATAACAAAGGCAGAATATGACGCACTGACAGACGCACAGAAGAAAAACGGAACAATCTACTATGTAAAAGATGCGGACAGCCTTATAGAAGCAGATGGAATAGACGGACTTGCGGCTGTGGCGACAAGCGGAAATTATAACGACCTAAAAAATAAGCCGTCTTCACTGCCAGCGTCTGATGTGTCAGACTGGGCAAAAGCGAAGACAAAGCCGTCATATACAGCTGGAGAAGTTGGACTTGGCAATGTCGGAAATTTCAAGGCTGTTTCAACTGTGGCGAATCAGGGCTTGTCTGATTCAGAAAAAAGTAACGCCCGGGCGAATATAGGTGCACAGGCGGCAGGAAGTTACGCCGCATCAACACACACGCATGACGACAGATATTACACTGAATCAGAGACAGATACAAAGTTAAAAGAAAAGTTAAGTGCAATATTGAAAGGGTCCGCAAATGGTTTGGCTGAACTTGATTCCACAGGCAAAGTCCCGGCTTCACAGCTTCCGTCATTCGTTGATGATGTAATTGAGGGCTATATTTATAATGGAAAGCTATATAAGGAATCGGGACATACAACAGAAATAAGCGGCGAATCGGGTAAGATATACGTTGATTTAAGCACGGAAAAGACTTACAGGTGGTCGGGAAGCACTTTCGTTGTAATATCTGATACTCTTGCACTGGGGGAAACGTCAACGACAGCTTACAGGGGAGACAGAGGAAAGGCAGCATATGAACATTCACAGTCGGCTCATGCACGTGCAGATGCAACAAAGACAGAAGCATCTGCGACAAACGGAAATCTAAAGATAAACGGAAATGAAACACAGGTTTACAGACACCCGGCTGGAACAAATCCACATGGAACGACAAAGGCAGATGTAGGTCTTGATAAGGTCGGAAATTTCAAGGCTGTTTCAACAGTGGCAAATCAGGGATTATCTGATGCGGAAAAAAATAACGCCAGAGCAAATATAGGTGCACAGGCGGCTGGAACATATCTGACAGCTCATCAAGACATAAGCGGAAAGCTGGATAATACAGCGGCAGGTGCGAATTCGCTTCTTTCAAAGATAACAGCAAGCTGGACGGCAGCACCGACAGACGATACGTATTTTATACGACAGGATACGGGCGGTAAAAATGAATTTGGCAGGGTTAAATTTTCAACTTTGCTGACTTACATAAAATCAAAACTATCAAAAGTTGCCGCAAGTGGTTCATATAACGATTTGAGCAATAAACCGGCTATTCCGGCTATTAAAGCACTTACGGCTTCACAGTATGCGGCTCTTTCAGAAGTAGAAAAGAAAAACGGAACAATCTATTTAGTAAATTAATTAAAGGGAGAACGACATGGGAAAGATTTATTATAACGGCGTTGATTATTCAACACCGACATCTTCAGGCGTTGCCGGAGTAAAAGGAAGTGCGGAATCTGCATACAGGACAGGCAATGTTAATATAACCCCTGCAAACATTGGGCTTGGTAATGTAAATAATACAGCAGATAAAGATAAGAGTGTAAAAAGTGCAGATACGGCGACAAAAGCCGGAACGGCAACTTTAGCAAAAGGTCTTACAGACGGATATGATACAAGTAGTGATCCGATAACTATAAAAGTAGGCTATACAGGTGCAGCTATTAGTGCAGAAAACTATGACACAATAAACGGAATAGCTGTATATAATGACGATAATTCGGAACAGGGAACACAGTATATAAAAGATGCAGACGAATATGCAATCAAGAATTGGCTGGGACCTATGACACCGGAAGCACATGCGTCAACATCATCAGAGTATGGATGTGGAACAACAACGCAATATGGGCATGTTAAGCTGTCAGATAATTATGCCTCATCAGCCGGGAGTGCATCTGCTGGTGTAGCGGCTTCATCAAAGGCTTTATATGATGCGTATACTAAATTAGCACCAGTTGAATTATATAATTCGACAAGTACCGCATACAATGCAAATATAACTTTAAGTCAGAATGTCAGCAATTTTAAAACACTGGAGATATTTTATGTCGACAACGATGGCGTTGACAACAGTGTAAGAATAAGAGCAGCGGCTTCAGCATTTAAAATGAGTTCACATGCTTATGTAAGCGGTACATGGTATGATAAGTTCACATATTATTCAGTTGTTGGAACAAAGTTGAATTTCAGCTCGTCATATCAGAAGAACCAAGGCGGTGTTGTTGAAAGCGGCAATTATCATAAGATTTATAGGGTAGTCGGATATAAATATTAACAAAAAATCAAGAGTGTTTTAGCCAGAGGTTAAGGCATTCTTTTTTTTATTGCAGAAAATGGAGGTGGTGCCATGTATAACGACAGTTCATAGTTGCACCGGTGCAACACATTGGCAATAAGGACAGCATATTAATGTTAGGAGAGCATTTATGACAGAGGCAATATTAACAGCTGTTGTCACGTTAGTTGTATGCCTGGTAAATAATTATGTAATGCACAACAAGACAATAGCGTTGATTGACTATAAGCTATCAGAGCTTACAAAGCGAGTTGATAAACATAACAATGTAATCGAACGCACATTTAAACTTGAAGAACTGACTGCTCTTCAAGAGGAAAAAATCAAGGTCGCAAATCACAGAATTGAGGATTTAGAAAAGAAAGGTTAATGGTGATTAAAATGGATTTAACTAACTATGTAACTGTTTTACCTATTGTTGTAATCTGCTATTTGGCAGGTATGGGCTGCAAGGCATGGAGTAAGATTCCTGATAAACTGATTCCGGTAATTGTCGGAACAGTTGGCGGCATCATTGCAATTCCGGCAATGTACATAATGCCGGAGTTCCCGGCAAAAGATGTTATTACCTCAATATCCATAGGCATATGGTCGGGTCTTGCATCTACAGGTGTAAATCAGGTTTATAAGCAGATAAAGCAAAACTAATCAAAAGGCTGTGGTAGCAGATGTCACAGCCTTTAATAAAATATTAAGAAAAGAGGACAAATAGTATGAAATTTGGAATAGATATATCACGCTGGCAGGGGATGTATGATTTTGAACAGGCAAAAAAAGAGGGGATTGAATTTGCAATCTTCAGATGCGGCGGAGCTGATGATAAAAATATCGGCATGTACTATGATTCTACGTACAGGAGAAACTACGCTGAATGTGCGAGACTTGGCATTGCAAGAGGTGTTTATTATCTTTTAGATGCTGCAAATACAGATGAGGCGGCAGAACAGGCACGCCACTGCCTTTCACTTGTCGAGGGAATGAAGCTGCAGCTTCCTGTATTTGCCGACGTTGAGGGAGAGGCTCTTGACGCTGATAATCTTACAGAGATTATTAACAGATTCTGTGAGGTTATAAAAGAAGCCGGCAATGATGCAGGCGTATATGCTTCTGCAAGTCCGTTAATTAATCTGATTGATGTCAAGGCAATCAAGGAAGCCGGCAATGATGTATGGTGTGCGTCATACACAGCAGAAAAGCCGCAAATCGGTGTAGACATAGACATTTGGCAGTATGGCGGCGGCTCTGATAACTTTATCAGAGATGTGAGTGTTGCAGGGCAGGCTGTAGACCAGAACTTTGCTTATAAGGATTATGATTTTAATGTTGCTCCGGAGCAGACACATGACGGAGTTGTATTTGCGGTAGTAAGAGAGTCAGATGTTGAAGTTATTGGCTCTGCAGCTTCCGAAAATGACAATGCTATAAAAAACGGCGACAGTGTAAGATTTACAGGAAATGTAGATATTAATGACACAGCATTAAAGATATATGATAGAATATACAGAGCAGAAGACATTGCAGATGGAACTGTGGTTCTTATGTTTGATAATGATGTATATGCAAGAGTATATATTAGTGATGTAGTTGCAGCAGATTCTGCACAGCCAGCTGAAAGTGAACCTGTAAGACAGGAAGAAAGAACAGCTACAGTAGAGCCGGGTGGTTCTTTCTGGCAGATTGCAAATGATTACTTAGGCGACGGAAACAGGGCAGCAGAACTTGCAGCATATAACGGTATGACGCTTGAAAGCGGACTTTATGCCGGTATGATTTTGAGATTGCCGCAATAAATATGTTGGTAGTCAAATGGTAGTCAGATAAAATAAGAATCCAGCATTTAAGCGGCTTTTAGATATATAAAAAAATCACTCGTAATGAGAAGGTCGCCGGTTCGATTCCGGCTGGTAGCTTACATCAAAAATCCCCGCAAAACCTTGTAAATTAAGGCTTGCGGGGATTTTTACATGTAAAAAATGTTTGTCGGTTTTAGGTGAAAATCGAGTGTTTTTTGGTAGTCAGAAGGTGTTCAGCCATCGATCACATTGGCAAAACGCTGTTCGATTTCATTGGTCAGCTCGGAAATATATTTATCGTTGTGGACAGGGTCTGTAATACGTTTATCATAAGGAACGAAACCACCGGCCATATTTTCGTGTCCGCCGCCGCTTCCGATGCCCTCAAGTGCCTGATTGGCAACCTTTCCGGCGTTAATTGTTCCGACGCTTCGTACAGATATTTTTATTCCGTCATCTTTTACAGAGTAAACGACTGTGTTGTCAGTTGTGTCGAGCATCATAATAAAATCAGATATTGCAGCAATAAGCGGTTCTGGACTGTTATATCCGGTATTGGCATATGATGTTTTTCCATATGTTTTTATGCTGTTAATTGCTGAGGAATATGCAAGCAGGTCTGTCTTACGCAGAGTGTTGTTATCAAGTTCGGCAATCTTTTTGCGGTCGGCAAGATTGAATAATTTATAAAACATATCAAGGTCAAGATTGGACATACCACGGCTCAATCCGGCAGTATCAATACGCATTCCGTATAAAAGTGCTGTTGCAATATTGTCGGGTATCTGCAGACCTTCATCAAAAATATATTGTGCTATCATTGAAGCACATGCACCAACTTCAGGCCTTATATCAGAAAAAGTATATTGTGATTTACCAAATATAGGATGATGGTCAATGCAGACCACCTCATTTCCGGGCATGTCGATTATATTGGCATTGCCTTTCTGCGAATCAACAAGAATTATTTCTGCATCCTGTGACATCTCAGTCATATCAGAATATTCAATGATTTCAATACCAAGCTTTTTAACCATTGCATTTGAACTTCCGTGTTCAACTTTTCCTTTGTAAATAATAGTAGATTCAAGACCTCTGCTGTGCAGAAGATACTGAAGACCGTAAGCACTTGCTATTGCATCTGGGTCAGGAAAATTGTGCGTTTGTATAAAAACATGCCTGTGTGTGAAACTGTCTATCATTTTTGTTAAATCAATCATCAGAGTTCTCCAATTCTGCGTTTAATTATATGCAAATTAAACTTTTGCCGCTTGTGTAAAAATTACATTTGAATAGAACTGTTTCAACAGTCCATAATTAAAAACTATATTTTATTTTAATATAAGCGGTCATTCATTGCAATATGTCTTAATGTGAATAGTATATCCATACGTGAATAAAAATAAATTTTAAAAGCACAATATTATTGAGTGATAATATTTTTAATTTATAAAAACGGGGGCAGTATATGGAAGAAAAGGAAAAAGATAAGAAAATTCAGGACTTTGGACAGGTAGTGCTTGAGAATAATAAAAAACATGGTAAAATACATTTAATGACGATTATCGGTGAAATAGAAGGACACGATGTTCTTCCGGCATCAAGTAAATCAACAAAGTATGAGCATATTCTGCCACAGCTTGCATCAATTGAAGATAATGAAGAGATAGATGGTGTATTATTTCTTATGAATACAGTTGGTGGTGATGTAAGTGCAGGGCTGGCTCTTGCAGAGATGATTGCTTCAATGTCAAAGCCGACAGTTTCGCTTGTGCTTGGTGATTCACACAGCATAGGAGTACCGCTTGCAGTGAGTACAGATTATAGTTTTATTGCACCGACGGCAACTATGATTATTCATCCTGTAAGAATGAATGGAACGATTATAGGTGCACCACAGACATTTGATTATTTTAAAATGATACAGGACAGAATTGTCAGGTTTATATCATCACATTCAAAGGTTTCGGAAGATGAACTGGAGAAAATGATGATGAACACCGGAATTCTGACAAAAGACTTAGGAACAATTCTTGTCGGACAGGACGCTGTAGATAAAGGACTTGTAAATGGCGTCGGAGGAATAAAGGAAGCATTTGCGAAGATGCAGGAACTTATGAATGAAAAAGGAAAAGAACATGACTGAAAATATTGCGGATAAGGAAATGTCCGAATGTAAATTATGTCCAAGAAATTGTAAAAAAAACAGAAAAAATAAAGAAAAAGGCTACTGCCTTATGACGGATGAACTCTGTGTTGCAAGAGCGGCCCTGCATATGTGGGAAGAGCCATGTATTTCAGGAGAGGAAGGCTCAGGAGCTGTGTTTTTTTCAGGATGTACTTTAAGATGTGTATTTTGTCAGAACAGAAATATAGCTGCGGCACAAACAGGAAAGATTATCAGCATTGACAGGCTTGCTGATATTTTTCTGGAATTGCAGGAAAAAGGTGCCAATAATATTAATCTTGTAACGCCGACACATTTTGTGGTGCAGATTGCACAGGCTATAAAAAAAGCAAGAAGGAACGGACTGATAATTCCAATTGTATACAATACAGGCAGTTATGAAAACATAGAAACTTTAAAGCTTCTTGATGGTCTTATTGACATATATCTTCCGGATATGAAATATATGGACAGTTCACTGTCACTTAAATATTCCAATGCAAAAGATTATTTTGATGTTGCATCCAAAGCTCTTGATGAGATGTTTAAACAGGTTGGAAAACCAGTTTTTGATAAACGTGGAATTATGAAAAGAGGAATGATAGTAAGACATCTTATACTGCCGGGGATGACATATGATTCAAAAAATGTTATAAAGTATTTATATGAAACTTTTAAAGATGATATTTATATAAGTATTATGAACCAGTACACACCGCTGAAACAGGTTGAAAAGTACCCTGAGATAAACCGGAAAGTGACAGATAAAGAATATGATGAAGTTGTTGATTATGCCATTGAACTCGGAGTTGTAAACGGTTTTATCCAGGAGGGAGAGACTGCATCGGAAAGCTTTATCCCTGAATTTGACTGTGAGGGAGTTTGACTATATAATGAAAAAAGAAGTACATGGGCAGGATAATAAAATAAAACAAAATAGGGCACATATCTGGCAGATAGCCTTTTTTTCGCTTAATAATACATCGACTAATTTATTTCTGGCAATGATGGGATATGTATCATATTATGCCAATGGCATTGCGGGAATAGGTGTAGTTGTAATATCATTTATTCTTACCGGAATGAGGGTGTTTGACGGAATTACAGACCCTGTTATAGGATATATTCTTGATAAGACAAATGGCAGATTTGGAAAATTCAGGCCATTTATAGTTCTTGGATATATTCTTATGGCAGCAAGTTCACTGGTGCTTTTTTTTACAACACACCTTGTGCCTCGTTTTATACGTGCACCGTATTTTATAATAATTTATGCTGTGTATATAATAGGATATACTTTTCAGACAACAGTTGTAAAATCAGGTCAGTCAGTTATAACGAACGATGTAAACCAGAGACCGCTTATAACATTTTTTGATTCAACATTTATAATGTTCGCACATGGTCTTACAGCATTTTATGTTTCGGTATATCTTATACATAAATATAAAAATTTTAATTCCAGTGAGCTTTTTGCTGAATTTGTAATAACTGTTGTTATTTTATCGGCAATATGTACGGTTCTGGCTGTAATAGGAATATGGCAGAAAGATAGAAAAGAATTTTTTAATCTTGAAAATAATAATTCGGGTGATAAGCCCCAGAATATTAAATTCCGCGATTATGTTTCGATTTTAAAGCATAATAAACCTATAAGAATGCTTATAATTGCGGCTGCGTCAGATAAGTTCGCTGCTATGGTTTACGGCAATTCTACAGTTATTGTCATGCTATACGGCATACTTATGAAAAATTATCCTCTTGCTGGAATTATTGGCATAATAGTTGGAATACCTAATCTTGGAATTATTTATATAGGAATTAAATATGCACAGAAATATGGACAGAAAAAAGCAATGACAGGAGCGACATGGTTTGCAATTATATTCCAGTCTGTATTGATGATTATGATGATTTTTTGCGACCTTACAAAAGTATCAGTTACGAATATTAATCTTATAACGATAGTATTTTTGACAGTATTTGCACTGCTCAATGGTGTAAAATCAATAACAAACAATATGGTTGTGCCTATGATAGCTGACTGTACTGATTATGAATATACAATAAGCGGACATTTTGTTCCGGGAATCATGGGAGCTTTATTTTCATTTATTGACAAATCATTTTCGGCACTGGGAACATTTTTTGTGGGAATATCACTTTCACTTATAGGTTATTCAAAAGTGTTTCCTCAGGTTGGCGACGAACTTACGCAGCCATTAAAATGGATGACAATTTTCTTTTATTGTATAATACCTATTATTGGCTGGCTTATAACTTTATTTGCAATGAGATATTATAAGCTCGACAAAGCTGCGATGAAAAATTTATACAGTCTGAAGGGTGGAAAAGAATGATAAATATAAAAAAAGGCAATCCGGCACAGCGTGGAGCACAAAAAACCGGAAGTATGTCATATAATTTTGCATTTGCAGGTGTTTCTGATAATATAACACTGCTGATATTTGACGGAAGAAAAAATCTGAAATGCAGAGTAGAGTTAGATGAAACATACAAGACAGGCGATGTGTTTTCATGTAATATTTCCGGTAAAAATCTTGATAAAGCAATGTACTGTTATGAGTCAGATGGAAAAATGATACCGGATTTGTATGCAAAGACAGTTACATGCTGCAGTGAATTTAATAAAATACAGGATAATGCCAGATATCTGAGCAGAATTGTGCTTGATGAATTTGACTGGGAAGGTGATATGCCTCTTCAGACTCCATATGAAGACAGTATTTTTTACAAAATTCATGTCCGTGGATATACTAAAAGCAGAACATCAATGGTAAAACATAAAGGGACTTTTGACGGTATTATCCAGAAAGCAGATTATCTTAAAGAACTTGGAATTACGGCGGTTGAACTTATGCCGGCTTATGAATATGATGAAGCCGGACGCTTTCCGGATTATGATGAAAATGAAAAACCATCAGGAATGTATAAAATGGCAGAGCAGGGACGTCCGCTTAATTACTGGGGATATTGCAATGCACTCCATTTTGCACCGAAAGCTTCTTTTACTTCGTGTGCATCATACAAAAATGATTACACATATGAGTTTAAAAATATGGTAAAGCAGCTTCATAAAAAAGGAATAGAAGTTATTATGGAGATGTATTTTAGCGATGAGACACCTGAACTTATCACAGATTGTATACGTTATTGGGTGATGGAATATCATATTGACGGAGTGCATCTGTATGGTCCGCCATGTGCATTAAATGTCTGTGCCACAGACCCTGTTCTTTCATATACCAAAATAATTACAGTGTTCTGGGATGGCAAGAGAGGACATGTGCGTCATATGGCAGATTATAATGACGGGTATCTTGGAATTATAAGACGTTTTCTGAAAGGTGACGATAACCAGCTTGAAGATTTTATAAATACACAGAGAAATAATCCACAGAATGCGGCGGTAATTAATTATATTACTAATCATAATGGATTTACATTAAACGACTGTGTGAGTTATGACAGGAAGCATAATGAAGCAAATCATGAAAATAACCGTGATGGCGAAAGCTTCAATTACAGCTGGAACTGCGGATTTGAGGGCCGCACGAAAAAGAAAAAAGTTCTGGCTCTCAGGGAAAAGCAGATGAAAAATGCACTTATGATGCTTATGTTTTCAGCGGGAACACCACTTATTTTCGGTGGTGATGAATTCCTTAACAGCCAGCTTGGAAATAATAATCCATATTGCCTTGATAATGAAATTTCATGGGTAAACTGGAATGATAATGAAGTATCAAAAAGAATGACGGAATTTGTAAAGAAACTTATTTCATTCAGGAAAAAATATAATATCCTTCATATGAAAGACAAGCTGCTTGCCTCTGATTCACTTTCATGCGGTTACCCTGATATTTCTTATCATGGAAGCGGTGCATGGTATCAGGTTACAGAAAATTATAACAGGCATATTGGAATAATGTATTGTACAAAATATTCCGATTGTAAGACAAATGCAGGAAAAGATGATGAATTTGAGCTTATATATATTGCATACAACATGCATTGGGAAGCACATGAACTTGCACTTCCCAAAATTTCTGAATCATCATCATGGAATGTGAAAATATGTTCGGCGGATGATGAAAGTGTAAGCGTTACAGACAACAGAACACTTCATATCGCACCGAGGACATCAGCTGTATTAACAGCAACTATAAAAAATATTAAAAATATAAAAAGGGGTCATCGTGAATATAAATAATCCGGAAGAATTAAAAAAATATTTTGAGGAATTTAAAGAACTTGTAAAAAATGAAGAAGCAGATAAAGCAATGCATATGCTTGAAGAACTTCTTAAATCAATAGAAGAACAGGTGAAAGTAAGACGAGCAGGTTCTATAGATGCAAGAGGAAATATAAGCATCAGCGAACCACAGGATAATTGTGAACATATATATATGAGCCTTAATCATGTTATGGAATATTATATATATGCATTTTATTTCAAACCTGATTGCGATGTGGTACTAAGTGAACTTCCATATGGTGAATATTACAGGTCCTATGGTGATTTGTGTGTGAAAAGCGGGCGTTATAAAGCAGGTATTGAAGCATACAGCAACGCAATATGCTGGAATCCCGTAGATTTGGATGCAATTCTTGGACTTGCGGAATGTTACAAGTATCTTAATATGTTAAAAAGATATATGATAGCAACAAAAGAGGCGTACAGGCTTTGCTGCACAAGAGCAACAATGGCCAGATATTACAGAAATATGGGATTTTATTATCTTTCTGCATACAAGCCGGAAGTGGCAAGAGCCTGTTATATATATAGCAATATTTATTATAAAACAGATAATGCAGATGCAGAACTTTCTTATATTGAGCAGGCTTTAAATCAGGAGACGCCTAAGCTTTCCGTTAAAGAAATGCAGAAAATGTTTGATGATGAAGGAATTGAGCCGGGACCATCGTCAGATACTATAGGTGTAATATATCGTGTCGGACAGATAATGATGGAAAGTCAGGATTATCGACTTGCAAAAGATTGTTTTTCGATAGTTTATGATATAACACAGGAAGAACAGCTTGAAAAGCTTCTGGAGGAACTTGAAAATGTTTGATTCAATAATATTTGACCTTGACGGAACATTGTGGGATTCAACAGTGCCAATCTGTGAGTCGTGGAATGTTGTATTAAAAAGACACGCCGAAATAAAAAGACCACCGGTTACAATAAATGAACTCGGTGAATGTATGGGACTTCCAATGTATGATATTGCGGCTAAACTATTTCCTTTGGAATCAAAAGAAGTACAGACTGCGATTATGGACGAATTGTGTGCGTATGAAAATGAATATCTTTCAGAACATGGTGCAAGGCTTTTTGACGGACTTGAAAATGTATTATCATTATTATCAAAAAGATACAGGCTGTTTATAGTGAGCAACTGTCAGGACGGCTATATAGAAGCTTTTTTAAAGGCTCACAGGCTTGCAAAGTATTTTGATGATACTGAGTGCTGGGGAAGGACGAGAACATGCAAGGGCGAGAGTAATAAGATTCTTATAAAAAGAAATAATCTTTGTAACCCTGTGTATGCCGGAGATACATCAGGTGATGCCGAATCGGCGGATTATGCGGGGATTCCGTTTATTTATGCAGCTTATGGTTTTGGAAATGTAAGCAGTGATAAATATATTGCAAAAATAGATGATATAAAAAATCTTCCGGAACTCATGGAAGAATTGTAAAAAAAACTCATGGAAGAATAGTAAAAAACATTGACATGAAAATTTTTTAGTGTTACAATCAATCACAAGTTAAGTAAATAGAAAAAGTCGTTGAACAAAATAGTACATTTGGCACGTACATCACAGAGAGTCAGAGCAGGTGTGAACTGATATGGAAGGCTTTATGGAATGGGTTTGGGAGATGCGTAGGTGAATATATAAGTAGCTTACGACGTGGCCTCACGTTACAGGGGAAAGATATTATATACCGGCAGGTATTAAGTATCGGAATGAGACAAGATTTGTTTTTGTAAACGGTGGCATATCCAGTTTGGATATGTCTTTTTTTTATACAGACATCAGAGCGGATGTCAATGTATAGACTACATTTTCAATCTTGTGAATAAGGGTGGCACCACGTTAATTCGTCCCTGGCAGCTTTTATGGCTGTCAGGGACTTTTTATATGCAAAGGAGTTGGATTATGAAAAAAGTTTTAAGAGCATACAAAAAGACAGTCAGTATAGTAAATGAAACTGCTATCTGGATGTATGAAAATCTCGGAAGTGATAGAATTGGTTTCCTTATGGAAAGTAATGAAAAAGAAAGTGGAAAATATACATTTATGGGTGTTGATCCGCAAGCACTTGTTCAGTCAGAAAAAGATGGTCTTGTGATAACTGAAAACAATGGAAATGTAACAAAACTAAAAGGAAACCCACTTGTTTTATTAAAAGAATATTTCAGCTCTTTTGAAGTACATTCAGATGAAACACAGGATGAATTTAATGGTGGACTTGTTGGAAGTCTGGGATATGATTTTATAAGATATACAGAAAATCTTCCGGATGATAATGAAGATGAGATTGGAATTGAGACAATCCAGCTTATGCTTGCTCTTAAATTCATTGCCATAGACCATATGGCAGAGACGGTTACGGCGGTCGTTCTTGACGAAGATAACGAAGAGGGAAAGAAAAGAGCACTTGCTGAGGCAGAAAAGCTTATTGATGAAGCGAGAACTCCTGGAAATGAAAATAAAAAGAGCTGTGAAATAAAAAATCATCACGATGGAGTGATAATAAAAAAGTCGGATACGCTTGAACAGTATTCTGAAAAAGTAAATAAAATAAAAGAATATATTAAGGAAGGTCATATTTTCCAGACAGTATTGTCACAAAGATGGACAATACAGACTAAACAGACAGGATTTGATTTGTATAAACAATTAAGAGTTCTTAATCCGTCACCGTATCTTTATTATTATAATTTCGGAAAATTTGAGATAATCGGAAGTTCACCGGAAATGATTGTAAAACAGACAGGTAACAATGTTTATACATGTCCTATTGCAGGAACGAGAAAAAGAGGAAAAACTAAAGAAGAGGATGAAGCATTGGAGCGAGAACTTCTTTCTGATGAAAAGGAAAAGGCAGAACATGTAATGCTTGTTGACCTTGCAAGAAACGATTGCGGAAGGGTATCGCAGATTGGCAGCGTCAAAGTTACAGAATTTATGAGAGTCCAGAGGTATTCACATGTAATGCATATTGTTTCACTTGTTGAGGGAAAAAAACACGGTTCATGTCATCCACTTGATATGGTTTCCTCATTTTTACCGGCAGGAACATTAAGCGGTGCACCGAAAATCCGTGCAATGGAAATTATAGATGAATTAGAGACAGTAAGAAGAGGTCTTTATGGCGGTGCAACAGGATATCTTGCATTTGACGGAAATATGAATTTTTGTATAACAATCAGAACAATGATTAAAAAAGGCGATAAGGTATATCTTCAGGCAGGAGCCGGAATAGTTGCCGATTCGGTACCGGAAAACGAATATCAGGAATGCTGCAACAAAGTAATGGCACTTGCAAAAACGCTCGTTGAGGAGGAAAATTTATGATTTTGCTGATTGATAACTATGATTCATTTACATACAATCTTTATCAGTATATAGGTACATTTAATGATGATATAAAAGTTGTAAGAAATGATAAAATTACAATAGAAGAAATTGAAAAAATGAATCCGGAAAGAATCGTCATCTCTCCAGGACCTAAGAGCCCAAAAGAAGCCGGAATATGTCTTGATGTAATAAAAAAATTCGCACCGGCGATTCCGATTCTTGGCATATGTCTCGGACATCAGTGTATAGGTGAGGCGTTTGGAGCAACAATCGACCATGCAAAAAAGATATTTCACGGCAAGCAGTCGCTTGTCACACATACGGGAACAAGCGTGTTTACAGGAATTGATTCGCCTGTAAAGGTGGCAAGATATCATTCACTTGCAATAATACCTGAGACAGTTCCTGACTGCCTTTCGGTTATCGCAAAGACAGATGACGGTGAGATAATGGCTGTGAGACATAAAGAGTATAAAACAGTAGGTCTTCAGTTCCATCCTGAATCAATATATACAGAGCATGGCAAACGAATGATAGAAAACTTTGTAAATGACAGAATTTAAGCGGGAGGAAATGAAATGATTCTTGATGATATAGTAGCTGCAAAAAAGAAAAGACTTGTCCGGCATAAAGAAAATGTAAGTGAACAGTATATGAAAAATCTCGCATTAAATGAAAAACGCGTCCCGATAAGTTTTTATAATGCTTTAAGAAAGCAGGGGCTTTCAATTATAGGCGAATTTAAAAAGGCATCGCCAAGCCACGGAAAAATGAATAATAAAATTGAACTTACGGACAGAATAGACCAATATAATAATGCGGTTGATGCGATATCATGTCTCACTGAAGAAGATTATTTTCTCGGAAATACTGATTATCTTAAACAGATAAGAAAGATTACGAATCTTCCTATTATACGAAAAGATTTTATAATTGATGAATATCAGGTGTATGAGGCAAAAGTGATAGGGGCAGATGCAATACTTCTTATTGCTGCAATACTTGACGATGAAAAGTTCAAAGAATTATATGACCTGGCATACAGCCTTTCACTTGACGTTCTGTGCGAAGTTCATAACGAAGAGGAAATGCAAAGAATGATTAATCTCGGAGTTAAAATAATAGGAATTAACAACCGCAATCTGAAGACATTTGAAGTATCTTTGGATACAACAAAAAAACTCGCTTCATTAGCACCTGAAGGAACGGTTCTTGTATCCGAGAGCGGCGTTTTAAATGATGATGACATAAAAGTTTTGAAGGCAAGCGGTGCCAATGCACTTCTTATAGGAACAGCATTTATGGAAAACGAAAATCCAAAAGGACTTGCGTTGGAATGGAAGGCGATTTATGACGGAAATTAAAATATGCGGAATAAAATATGATGAGGATATTGGGATAATCAATGAATTAAAACCTGATTATGCCGGAATGGTGCTTTTCTTTGAAAAGAGCAAAAGAAATATTGCAATAGACAGGGCAGCAGAAATGATAAAAAAGCTTGATAAAAATATTCAAAAAACTGCTGTTGTTGTTTCACCCGACATAAATCAGATTAAAGCAATAACGGATGTGGGATTTGATTACATACAGATACACAAAGATATGCCTGATGATATTCTTGAAAAAATAACAATTCCGGTAATAAGGGCTGTCAATATGCCTGATGAAATTAACGGTGCAGAAACAGAAAGTAATTTTAATGATGAAATTGAAAAACTGATTAAAAATGACAAAATATATGGCATTCTTTTTGATGCCGGGGTGCCGGGAAGCGGAAAAACTTTCCGATGGCACCGCATAAATGGCATAAAAGAAAAAATAAAATACAGCGGAAAAAAATTTTTTCTTGCAGGCGGGCTTAATCCCGATAATGTAAAAGAGGCGGTATTACAGGTTAATCCTGATGTTGTCGATGTAAGCTCGGGTGTCGAAAAAGATACAGGTGCAGGAAAAGACAGAGAAAAAACAGAAAAATTCATAAAAAATATAAGGAAAGAGCAGGAGAAAAATTATGGATAAAAAAGATAACAGATATTATGGAGAATTTGGTGGACAGTATGTTTCTGAATCACTTATGAATACGCTTGATGAGCTTGAAAAAGCATTTGATGAGGCGATTAAGGACCCTGAATTTATAAAACAGTATAATTATTATCTCAAAGAGTATGTTGGAAGAGAAACACCTCTTTATTATGCAGAGCGTCTCAGCGAAAAATATGGCCCGAAAATTTATTTGAAGAGAGAAGACTTAAATCATACGGGAGCTCATAAAATTAATAATGTAATAGGACAGATTCTTCTTGCAAAAAGAATGGGAAAAACAAAGGTTATAGCCGAGACAGGTGCAGGACAGCACGGTGTTGCAACGGCTACAGGTGCAGCACTTTTTAATATGGAATGTACAGTTTTTATGGGGGCTGAAGATATTGAGAGACAGAAGTTAAATGTATTCAGAATGGAAATGCTCGGTGCAAAAGTACATCCTGTCACAAGTGGAAGTTCAACATTAAAGGATGCCACTAATGAGGCGATAAGAACATGGGCAGAAAGAGCAGAAGATACATTTTATATAATCGGTTCTGCCGTAGGTCCTCATCCATATCCTAAGATGGTAAAAGAATTCCAGCGTGTTATTTCAAAGGAAGCAAGAAAGCAGATTCTTGAAAAAGAAGGAAGACTTCCGGATGTTGTAATGGCATGTGTCGGCGGCGGTTCAAATTCTATCGGAATGTTTGCTGATTTTATAGATGATAAAGATGTGAAGCTTGTCGGAGTTGAGGCTGGTGGACTTGGAATTGAGACAGGAAAACATGCAAGTGCAATGGCACTTGGAGAAGTAGGAATTCTTCATGGAATGAAGACATATCTTTTACAGGATAAAGACGGTAATATTGAACTTGCACATTCAATTTCAGCAGGTCTTGATTATCCCGGTGTCGGACCGGAACATGCTTATCTTCGTGACAGCGGACGTGCACAGTATGTTTCTGTTACAGATGATGAGGCAATGCAGGCACTTCTTGAACTTTGTAAGCTTGAAGGAATAATTCCGGCTATTGAGAGTTCACATGCACTCGCGTATGCTATTAAAGCAGCAAAGACAATGGAAAAGGATAAAATAATTGTTGTATGCCTTTCAGGCCGCGGCGATAAAGATGTCAATACAGTACAAAGATACCTTAACGGAGAGGAGACAAACAAATAATGAACAGAATAGAATCAAGAATGAATTATTTAAAAGAAAATAATAAAAAGGCATTTATCACATATACGACAGCCGGATTTCCGGATATGAAAAAGACTAAAGAAATTATATTTGCACAGGAAGAAGCTGGAATTGATGTAATAGAGCTTGGAATTCCTTTTTCAGATCCTGTAGCTGACGGACCTGTAATTCAGGATGCTTCTGTAAAGGCAATTAATGCCGGTGCAAATCTTGAAAAAGTATTTGTTCTAATGAAAGAATTAAGAGATGAAAAATGTGAAGTTCCAATTCTTTTTATGATGTATTATAATACAGCATATCATTACGGACTTGATGCTTTTGTTAAGAAATGTGCCGAGTGCGGAGTTGACGGCCTTATCATTCCTGACCTGCCTTATGAGGAGCAGGATGAAATTCTTGCAATTATAGATAAAACTGAAAATGCACCTGTATTTATTGAGCTTGTTTCACCTGTTTCAAGAGGCAGAATTGCTAAAATTGTAAAACGCTCAAGAGGTTTTGTTTACTGCGTATCACAGATGGGTGTAACCGGTGGTGATGCACATGATTTTCATAAAAATCTTCATGATTATCTTGCAGAAGTTAAAAGACAGAGTGATGTTCCTGTAATGATGGGATTCGGAATAAAGACAGCAGCAGATGTAAAACCATTTGAAGATGTTATAGATGGTGCAATTGTCGGAAGCCGTTTCATTAAATTGCTTGAGGAGAGTAATTTCTCAACTGAAGCAGTAAAAGATTATATTAAAAAATTTAAGGAAGAGATGTAATAATGGTGACATTGCTTGCTAAAAATGCTGTCCAGATAAAATGTGGTTTTGAAAATGCTATTATGACGGGAAATTATGAATGTGCATATGCACTGGGGGTGCTTTGTGCAATAAGCGGTCAGCAGCAGTATGAAAATTACGGAAATATAATAGAATTAAAGAAAAAAGTTTTCGACAATATGGGACAGTTTTCATCCGATGATAAAAAAATAAAAAGAATGGTTGAAATGCTTGAAGGCTATGAACCATCTGAACAAATGGACAATCAGATGGAAGAATTATACAGCTGCGGATTTAAAGACAAAAATGTATAAAAATTAACAAAAAAAATTATAGATGTTGACTTTAAAAGTTTAATAGAGTATATTTTGTTCATGTATTAAAAAAATATTAATTTAGAAAGTATAAGGTGAATGTTAATCTATGATAGCAATGGTAGAAGTGGCAGACATCAATAATGCTTATGGTAATCCGGTAGCAGAATTGGTACAGACTGCCTGCAGGTTTGACAGCCATATTACAGTTTCAAATGATGGCAAGTATATTAATGCTAAGAGTCTTATGGGTATGATGGCGTTTGGTTTAAAGAAGGGCATGCAGGTGGAAATTTCAGCTGACGGTGCAGATGAGACACAGGCAGTTGAAACTATAAAAAATTTTTTAGCATGTAAATAATGCTGGATGAGGAGGTAATCATAATGGGTAGAAAAGCATCTTACAGAAGGAATAATGTAAAGGAAGCAGTTAATGATGAGACTGCTGTGAAGAATGTTGAAACAGTAAAAGAAAAAGTTGAAGCTGTAAAAGAGAAGGCGGAAGCTGCTGTTGAGGCTGTAAAAGAAAATGTAAAAGCTGAAGCAGTAAAGGCAGAAGCTGCTGTTACAGCAAAAGCAGCAACTGAAAAAGAAGCTGAACAGCCAAAGCCAAGAAGAGGCAGACCTAAGAAATCAGAGACTGCTGCAAAAGAGACAGCAGCAAAGGCAAAAACTCCGGTCAAGAAACCAGCTGGCAGATCTAAAAAGAGCACTGAAGCAAAGAAAGAATTTGTTATTCAGTTTGAGGGTAAATCAGTTAATCAGGCAGCAATTATTAAGCGTGTAGAAGCTGATTTAAAGGCACAGAACGTAATAGCAAAAGATATTAAGCTGTATGTTAAGCCTGAAGATAATAAATGCTATTATGTAGCTGATGAAAAAATAACAGGTGATGTTGAACTTTTTTAATAATTAAATAAATATTACATAAAAGGCGGGAGACGTATTGCTGTATATTTTATTTATATGCATCAGTCGTATATCCCGTTTTTTTATGCTTTTTAAATATGTTTTTTTAATATGTTAAAAATTTTCTTTTGAAAATTAATTAATAAAAGTGTATAATATATTACGAGGTATGAAATGCACGGGGATTGATTTGTTTACTTGTCAGAAACGGAGGAATAAAAATGTTTGAAGTAAATGATAAGGTTGTGTATGGAATAGTTGGTGTTTGTGAAGTTGAAGACATTGCAGCACCTCCTATAAAGGGAATTGAAGGAGATTATTATTTTTTACAGCCGGTATATGATGATAAAGGAATAATTTATTCTCCTGTAAATAGTACAAAAGTACAGATAAGAAGTATTATTTCAAAAAATGAATGTGAGAAAATTATTGAGAAGGCAAAAAACTGTGTGAAAGATGAATTACTTAATGAGAAACTTTCTCCGGCAAAGTACGATGAAATTGTAAAATCACAGGATATAGAGCAGCTTATGCATCTTGTAAGACATTTATATAATATTAAAAATGAGCGTGCAAAAGATTTAAGAAAAATGAAATCGGCAGACAGCAGGACTTTATCGCTTGCAAGAAAATTATTATATGGAGAGATTGCGGCAGCATCAGGAAAGGAACTGACAGAAGTTACACATGAGATGGACGCATATTTAGGCATATAGAATTAATGAATATTATTTTTTATATTACATATATTTGCAATAAGATATTCTTGTGGTGAGCATATGTTTTCCAGTTTTGAATTTGCAAAAAAAAGAATTATTGTCAGACTGATTATATTATTTTTTTTAATTATGGCTATTGGTGCATTTATTATTATTGGATTTTTAACGAAAACGGATGATGTCAATGAATTAAAAAAAACGGATGCTTCAGGCGGCAATGATTATATGTATGACAGAATAGTTGCTATTACATTTGATGACGGACCGTGCAGCAGGACAACAAACAGACTGTTAGATGGGCTTAAAGAGAGAAATGTAAAAGCAACTTTTTTTCTTGTGGGCGAGAATGCAGAATCAAATGAGAAAGTTGTAAAGCGGATGTATGAGGAAGGGCATCTGATTGGAAATCATACATACTCGCATATAAAACTCGATGAATGTAATATTTCAAGTGCAGTTGGTGAAATAAATAAAACAAATGAAATTATAAAAAGTATAACAGGTGAAGATGTGAAATATATTAGACCGCCATATGGTGCATATAGTGACAAACTTCTTTCACATGTTAATATGACTCCTGTGTTGTGGAGTATAGACCCTGATGACTGGGCAACGACAGATACTGCATATGTTGTAAAAAGTGTTGTGTATAAAGTTAAAAATGGTGATATTATTCTTTTACACGACATATATGATTCATCTGTGGAGGCGGCGCTTGAAATAATAGACCGGTTATCATCGAAAGGATTCGTATTTGTGACAGTTGACCAGCTTATGCTGGATTAGTATTGTAACTTTTTTTGAAAAACAGTTGCTTTTTTTATTTGGTTAGATTATTATTAATTTAATAATGAAAAAAATAAATGCAGTGAAAAAGAGGAGTAAGTCATTACCGCCAGAAGAGAGAGTTGTCCACAGGCTGGAAGGCAGCTTTGGAAATGTGTGGCTGAATGTAGCTTTGGAGCAGTATAGCTGAACTTAGAGTAAGCTATAACGGAGTTATTCACGTTAAAGAATATTAATAAGGATTGTACGATTTCCGTTTGATAATCAAAGCGGATTACGGCAATTGAACAAAGGTGGTACCGCGATTATTCGCCCTTTGCAAGGCATAAGCCCTGCAAAGGGCTTTTTGTGCATATGCCGCAATAATATGTTTATGCGGACAATGAGAAAAAGGAGAATTTTATGAGCAAGGAATTAGAAAAGAATTATAATCCGTCTGAGATTGAGGATAGATTATATCAGAAGTGGCTTGATAAGAAGTATTTTCATGCAGAAGTAGACAGAAGCAAGAAACCATTTACTATCGTTATGCCACCACCAAATATTACAGGTAAACTTCATATGGGACATGCACTTGATAACACAATGCAGGATATTCTTATCAGATTTAAGAGAATGCAGGGCTATGAAGCACTCTGGGTGCCCGGAACTGACCACGCAAGCATTTCAACAGAGGTAAAAGTTACAAATGCACTCAAAGAAGAAGGCATTGATAAGCATGAACTCGGAAGAGAAGGTTTCTTAAAGAGAACATGGGAATGGAAGAAAGAGTATGGCGGAACAATTACAAGCCAGCTTAGAAAAATTGGTTCTTCATGTGACTGGGACAGAGAGAGATTTACAATGGACGAGGGCTGTTCAAAGGCTGTCCAGACTGTATTTATCAATCTTTATAATAAGGGACTTATCTACAAAGGTTCAAGAATTGTAAACTGGTGTCCTGTATGTAATACATCTATTTCTGATGCTGAAGTTGAACATGAGGAGCAGGCTGGACATTTCTGGCATATTAATTATCCGGTTGTCGGCGAGGAGGGAAGATTTGTTGAAATTGCAACAACAAGACCTGAGACACTTCTTGGTGACTCTGCACTTGCTGTAAATCCTAAGGATGACAGATATAAGGATTTAATTGGAAAACAGGTACAGTTACCTCTCACAGACAGAACTATTCCTGTTATTGCAGATGAATATGTTGATATGGAATTTGGTACAGGCGTTGTTAAGATTACTCCTGCACACGACCCTAACGATTTTGAAGTGGGAAAGAGACATAATCTTCCTGAAATTAATATTTTAAATGATGATGCTACAATTAATAATCTCGGTGGAAAATATGCCGGAATGGACAGATACGAAGCAAGAAAGGCTATGGTCGCAGATCTTGATGCACTTGGACTTCTTGTAAAAGTAGAAGACCACGTTCACAATGTTGGTACACATGACAGATGTAAGACAACAGTTGAACCTATGATTAAACAGCAGTGGTTTGTAAAGATGGATGAACTTATCAAACCGGCAGTTGAAGGTGTAAAAAATGGCGATATTGAGCTTATGCCGGCATCTATGGATAAGACATATTTTAACTGGACAGACAATATCCGTGACTGGTGTATTTCAAGACAGTTATGGTGGGGACACAGAATTCCTGCATATTATTGTAAGGACTGCGGTGAGATGACAGTATCAGCTGAGAAAGTATGTACATGTCCTAAGTGTGGAAGCACTAATGTTGAACAGGATCCCGATACACTTGATACATGGTTTTCATCAGCACTCTGGCCATTCTCAACACTTGGCTGGCCTGAAAAGACAGAAGAACTTGATTATTTCTATCCTACAGATGTACTTGTAACAGGTTATGATATTATTTTCTTCTGGGTAATCAGAATGATTTTCTCAGGATATGAGCATATGGGCAAGAAGCCTTTTGGCAAAGTATTATTCCACGGTCTTGTAAGAGATTCACAGGGACGCAAGATGAGTAAGTCATTAGGCAATGGTATTGATCCACTTGAAGTTATCGAAAAGTATGGTGCAGATGCATTAAGATATACACTTATAACAGGTAATGCACCGGGTAACGATATGCGTTTTTATTGGGAAAGAGTTGAGGCAAGCCGTAACTTTGCCAATAAAGTATGGAATGCTTCTAGATTCATTATGATGAATGACCCTGATAATAAGATTAAGACAACAGATGAACAGCCGGATAATCTTACTGCAGCCGATAAGTGGATTTTATCAAAGATGAATCATCTTATTGCAGAAGTTACTGAAAATATGGAAAAATATGAGCTTGGTATTGCTGTTGCAAAACTTAACGATTTCATATGGGAGGAATTCTGCGATTGGTATATTGAGATGGTTAAGCCTCGTCTTTACAATGATGAAGATACAACAAAAAATGCAGCAATATGGACATTAAAGACTGTACTTATTGATGCTTTAAAGCTTCTTCATCCTTATATGCCATTCATTACAGAAGAGATTTTCTGCAATATCCAGGATGATGAGGAATCAATCATGATTTCAAGCTGGCCTGTATATGATGAAAAGTTCAATTTCCCTGATGAGGAAGTTGCAATACAGACAATAAAGGAAGCGGTAAGAAATATCCGTAATGTTCGTGCACAGATGAATGTTGCACCTAGCAGAAAAGCTAAGGTTTATGTTGTGTCAGAAGATGCTTTAATAAGAGATATATTTGAAAACGGCAGAGTGTTCTTTGCAACACTTGCATATGCAAGTGAAGTTGCAGTACAGAGCGATAAATCAGGTATACCTGATGATGCTGTGTCAGCAGTAATTCCGGGAGCTGTTCTTTATATTCCGTTTGCAGAACTTGTTGATATTGACAAAGAAATCGAGCGTTTAAAGAAAGAAGAAGGCAGATTAAACGGAGAAATCAAGCGTTGCGAAGGCATGCTTGGCAATGAAAAGTTTATATCAAAAGCACCACAGGCAAAGATTGATGAAGAAAAGGCAAAGCTTGAGAAGTATCAGCAGATGCTTGCACAGGTAAGAGAACGTTTACAGGCACTTACAAAGTAATATATGTAAAACGGCAATTTCACAAAGTTTGTCTTGCACATGATAATGTGCGGAAATGGAGGTTATTATGTCAGATATGCGAAGGATGCATTCAATACCTAATGGTCGTTATTCAATGGAGATGAGAAGCGGAAAGCTTCTTGATGTTGATGAAGGATTTACACAGCTTCTCGGTTATACTGATGAAGATATAAAAAATGGACTTATATTCAAACAGCTTATGCCTGATGTAGAATATAATGAAATAATTGCAGATTTGCGTGCCAAGTTTATAGAGAGCCGTTTTGCATGTTATCAGCATGAAATGGTGACAAAAGACGGAAAGGTTCTTGAGGTCGTTTCTTTTGTAAATATTCAGAATAAACTTTTGGAAGGACATCGTGTATTAGAGGTCGGAATGGCTGATATTACAGGATATGCAAAGCCTGTTAAATAGGTTTTTGAGGGACAATAATGGAAATACAGTATTCAGAAAAAGCAAAGTTTTTCAAGCCGAATATTTTTAATATTTTAAATGAGCGTAAAGCAAAGATAGCACAGAAGGGAGTTAAGGTGTACGATTTATTTGTCGGGACACCTGACTTTCCACCGGCAGAGCATGTTATGAAAGTAGTGCAGGAAGCTGCTTTGAATCCTGAAAATTATAAGTATTCGCTTACTGATACACAGGAGTTAAAAGATGCAGTTAAAAACTGGTATGACCGTCGTTATGACGTCACTCTTAATGATGATGAGATTATGTCAATAAACGGTTCACAGGAAGGATTTGCACATGTTGCTATGACAGTATGTAATCCAGGGGATCTCGTTTTAGTACCTAATCCGGGATATCCGATTTTTGAGGTTGGACCGTATCTTAACGATGCTTCAATTGATTATTACGAGCTTGACCCGGATAATCATTATATGCCTATGCTTGATAAAATAAGCGAGGAAAAGGCACAGCGTGCAAAGATGATTGTCGTGTCATATCCGCTTAATCCTACATGTACATGTGCTGATAAAGCATTTTATGAAAAACTTGTAGAATTTGCAAAAAAATATAATATTCTTGTTGTGCATGATAATGCATATTCCGAGATTGAATATGATGGAAGAAGAGGATTTTCGTTCCTTTCAATTCCGGGAGCAAAAGATGTGGGAATTGAATTTAATTCACTTTCAAAGACATACAATCTTACAGGATTAAGAATTTCTTTTGCATTGGGAAATGCAGATGTTATAAAACATTTTAAGACAATACGTTCACAGTTTGATTATGGTACAAGTTATATAGTACAGAAAGCTGCAGTGGCTGCATTAAACGGTCCACAGGATGGAGTTGTAAAGCAGCAGGCACAGTATCAGTCAAGAAGAGACGCACTCTGTGACGGACTTAATGCAATTGGCTGGAAAGTTCCATATTCAGAAGGAACAATGTTTGTGTGGGCTCCGGTTCCAAAGCAGTTTAAGAATTCTGATGAATTCTGTATACAGATGCTTGAAAATACAGGTGTTGTATGTACACCGGGAAGTGCATTCGGAAGTCTGGGCGAGAATCATGTAAGATTTGCACTTGTTCTCAATGAAAATCTTATAAAAGAAGCAGTTGAAAAGATAAAAGAATGGTTTGAAAAAGAAAATATTGAATTATAAGTAAGAAATATTTGGAAAAACAATAATCAGCATTGACTTGACTGCATTACAGTGTTATAGTAATGCAGTCAGCTGATAAAACAATTGAATAGAAGAGTGAGTTTTATACTCCAACCTTCAGGGCAAAGTGAGACAGTAATGTCAATTCTTGACCGGCGGTGATGTATCTGTATGCAGCATGATAATAAGTCCGCGAGCCAAAAAGGCCGATTAAGTGAGAATCTTAAACCGACAGTATAGTCTGGATGAAAGAAGAAGGAGCGTTTAAAAATGACTAATTTATCAAAATTATTTGATTCGTTACAGAAAAACATCGTATTTGTACTAGTGTCGCTTGTACTTATGGCAGTAGTATATTTTATAGCTTTTGGATTTGAAAAGCTAATCGAAAAGAAGAACAATATTAAGTTCTCATCAGAAAAAACCAGAGTAAACAAGATGGTTATCATGGCAATGCTTGCCGCAATTTCAGTTATTTTAATGTATTTTGAATTTCCATTGACTTTTATAGCACCATCATTTTATGAAATCGATTTAAGTGAAGTTCCTGTCCTTATCGGCTCATTCTTGCTGGGACCTTGTGCCGGTGTTGTTATAGAGGCGGTAAAAGTTATTCTTAAAGTATGCATTAAAGGAACAACTACTGCATTTGTGGGTGATTTTGCCAATTTTATATTGGGATGTTTTTTTACAGTTCCTGCTTCAGTTGTATATCATTTTCACAGAACAAAGAAAAGAGCAGTATTGGGACTTGTTGTTGGAAGCCTTACACTTATAGTTTCAGGCGTATTTATGAATGCATTTTATCTGCTTCCAAAATATTCAGAACTTTATGGAATGCCGATAGAGGCTTTTATTGCAATGGGTAATAAAATAAATGCAAATATTAATAATGTATTTACATTTGTTGTTCTTGCCGTTGCACCATTTAATTTTGTAAAAGCACTGATAACAAGTGTCATTACTTTTGTTTTGTATAAGTATCTGAGCAGACATTTAAAAGTTTCAGCATGATATGATTAAAAATAAAAATAAAGTCCATACTAAAAATAGTTCGTAAAAAGGAGGACTTTATGAAAAAATGTAAAATAATTATCATGGCGGCTCTTGCAGTTTTTGCAGTGGCGGCACTTGCGGGATGCGGCAATGCTGATAATGAGGAAACAGGGAGTAATCCTGATTCGGATAATGGAGTTGTTGAGCAGATAGTTACAGATGCAGCAACAGGAGCGAAAGAAGTTATAACGGATGCGGCAACAGGAGCGAAAGAAATAATTACTGATGCTGCAAAAGGAATAGAAGATGGTTTTACTGACGCTGTAAATGGTTCAGAGGAGCCGGTTACAGACGATTATGAAGGAATGAACCATGAGCGTTGAAAATCAATAATTATATGCTTGTTTTATGGCAGTATATCTATGCTTTATTGCAGATATGCTGCCATTTATGTATGGTGAACATTTGTTGAAAATTAATAAAAAATGTTGCTTAAATTCTTGGAAAATTGTATAATAAAACACATGATTTTATGATGCGTGATAAGTTACGCGGAAATGGGGAGAAGTTGAAAGATGGATTTGTAAGAGTCGCTGCCTTGACACCCAAAATCAAAGTGGCAGACTGTGATTATAATACCGAACGTATAATTGAACTTATAAAAGAGGCATCGCAAAAAAAGGCTTCACTTGTCGTGTTGCCTGAGATGTGTATAACAGGATATACATGTGGAGATTTATTTTTGCAGGAGACACTTCTTGAGAGTGCAAAGAGAAGTCTCATAAAAATATGTAATGAATCTTTAAAATATAAGAATATGCTTATATTTGCCGGACTTCCATTTGAATATAATTCAAAGCTTTATAATGTTGCTGCAGCAATAAATAATGGCAGGATTCTTGGACTTGTACCGAAAAAATATCTTCCGAATTATGGTGAATTTTATGAGAGACGACAGTTTACTCCGGGATTTGACAAGTGTGTAAATGTTGAAATAAACGGAATGTATACGTTATTTGGCACCAATATTCTGTTCAGATGTGCTGGAATGGATGAATTTGTTGTCGGGGCAGAAATCTGTGAGGATTTATGGACACCTGACCCACCAAGCACGAAGCTGGCACTTCATGGTGCTACTGTGCTGGTAAACTGTTCTGCAAGCAATGAGACAATCGGAAAAAGACAGTACAGGACAGAACTTGTCAAAAACCAGTCTGCAAGGCTTGTCTCATGTTATGTATATTCAAGTGCAGGAGATGGAGAGTCAACACAGGATATAGTATTCGGCGGACATGATATTATATGTGAAAATGGTACAATACTCGGGATGTCAGAACTTTTTTCCGGACAGCAGATATATGCAGATATTGATTTAAAAAAGATAAAAGCTGAAAGACGGAGAATGACAACATTTGTTCCGGCTGATGATATGTCAGAATGGAATGAGGTTGTATTTGAAGCTTATACAGACAGCCAGATAAAGCTTGAAAGACATTTTGATAAGACACCATTTGTTCCTAAGAATAAAAAGGAACGTAATGAGAGATGTGAAGAGATATTAAATATTCAGACATTTGGTCTTAAAAAGAGACTTGAACATACTAAATGTAAGAGTGCAGTAGTCGGCATATCAGGCGGACTTGATTCAACGCTCGCACTTATAGTTACTGTAAGGGCGTTTGACGCATGTGGAATTGACAGAAGCAATATAACATGTGTTACTATGCCGTGTTTTGGCACAACTGACAGAACTTACAATAATGCGGTAAGCCTTACAAAAAAGCTTGGTGCAACGCTTAGGGAAATTTCTATAGAAAAGGCTGTGCGGCAGCATTTTGCTGATATTGGACATGATGAGAGTGTCCATGATGTCACATATGAAAACGGACAGGCAAGAGAACGTACACAGATTCTAATGGATATCGCAAACCAGACAAACGGTATGGTTATAGGTACTGGTGATATGTCAGAGCTTGCACTTGGCTGGGCGACGTACAATGGAGACCATATGTCAATGTATGGAGTCAATGCGTCAGTTCCAAAGACGCTTGTAAGACATCTGGTACGTTATTATGCAGATATCTGTGATGACAGTGAGCTAAAGGGTATTTTCCTTGATGTCCTTGATACTCCTGTGAGTCCTGAACTTCTGCCGCCTCAGGAAGATGGAACAATAGCACAGAAAACGGAGGATTTGGTTGGACCATATGAATTGCATGATTTCTTTATGTATCATATATTGAGGTTCGGTGTTAATCCTAAGAAGCTTTTCAGAATTGCCAGATGTGCATTTAAAGGTGAATTTGAAGATAAGGAAATATATAAGTGGCTTCGCACATTTGTATGGAGATTTTTTGCACAGCAGTTTAAGCGTTCATGTCTTCCTGACGGACCTAAAGTCGGAAGCGTTGCAGTTTCGCCAAGAGGCGATTTAAGAATGCCGAGTGATGCAAGTTCAGCCGTATGGATGAAAGAATTAGATGAAATAAAAGAGGAAAATGGATTTTAGGAGGATTAGTAATGGCTAAGGTTAAAGGAAACAAGGCAGTACTTAATAATACAGAGGAAAAGATTGTTACAAAGTATGATAAAAAGGTTCAGAAAAAACAGGAGCAGGAGAGAAGAGATGCAAAAGCTAAAAAGATAACATCGATTGCTGCAACTGTAATTCTTGTAATTATTGTCGCTGTGGCAGGAACAGCAGCATGGATGAATTATGATAAGATACATAATGAATATATTGATGTTGACGGCGATAAGATAAGTAAGATTGAATTTGATTTCTATTATTCAATGACAAAGCAGAATATTCTTAATCAGGAATTATTCAGCGGAATGACTTATGGAAGTTATTTTGCATCATATATGGGATATGATACATCAAAGAGTGATTCGTCACAGACTTACGGTGGCAACTCTGATTATACATGGTATGACTATTTTGCTAATGCAGCACTCTCAACAATAAAAGAAGATAAAGCACTTTTAAAGGATGCTGACAAGAATGGATTTACATATAATGCAGATGATGACTATAATAATTTTATTGACAATCTCAAGTCATCTGCAGATTCAGCAGGTTCATCCGTAAAAGATTATTACAAGACTGTATTTGGCGAAAATGCAACAGAAAAGAATATAAAAGGTTATTTGTGCAGTTACCTTAAAGCAGCGTCATATCAGGGAGAACTTCAGACTAAGTTAAAACCTGATGATGCAGAGATTGCTTCTTATTATGAGGAACACAAAGATGATTATGATACTGTAAATTACAGAATATTTGATATAAAAGCAGAGACAGAAAATGATGATAATTCACTTGCTGATGCAAAAGCAAAGGCTGATGAGATGGCAGCAAAAGCTACCGATGAATCGTTGTTTGCAGACCTTTGTATAGAATATGCAGGTGATAATGCAGATACATATAAGAGTGATTCTAATGCTTCATTAAAGACACTTGTTAAAAAATCTTCAGTTGACGGTGATGCGGCTGACTGGCTGTTTGACAGCACAAGAAAGACAGGGGATGTAACTGTTGTGTCTGACTCATCTGCAAGTAAATGCAGTGTTGTAATGTTTGTTTCAAGAAGCTACGATTCATCAAATGATTCAACAATTTCAAATGCTATTATAACAGAAAAGTATAATGAACTTATTGCTTCATATGCTGATAATATGAGCGTTAAGAATATTAAGAACAGAATAAAAATGTATGAAGACTAGATTTGATTTTGGCAGATTCAGATGTGCCATATTTGATTTGGATGGCACTCTTTTGAATTCCACGGACGTGTGGGCGAAGGTTGATATTGATTTTCTTGGTAAAAGAAATATTGAAGTGCCTGAAGATTTTATAAGAAAAATAAAAACACATAATTTTGCAACGGGTTCAAAATATGTAATTGAAAGATTTAATCTTGATGAGAAACCGGAAGATATTGCAAAAGAGTGGTTTGATATGGCTGTACAGGCATATGCTGATGATATAGATTTAAAACCGGGAGCAGCTGATTTTCTTGAGAATCTCAGACAAAAGGGATATAAAATATGTATAGCAACAGCGTCTGACAGGGAATTGTATGAGGCATGCCTAAAAAGAAATAAGATATTTGATTATTTTGATAATTTTACGCAGAGCGATGAGGTTGAAAGAGGAAAAGGATTTCCTGATGTATATGAACTTGCCGCAAAAAAATGCGGATTTGGGGCGGATGAATGTGTCGTTTTTGAGGATGTATATGAAGCTGTATGCGGAGCAGTAAATGGGGATTTTTATACGGTTGCTGTAAAGGATGATGCATCGAATGGCGACATTGAAAAGATAAAAGAAAAATGTAATCTGTTTATAAATGATTATTATGATTTACTTTAAGATTAGGTAAAATTTATGCAGGACAGATTCATTGAAAGGGAAAGAATATGAATAAGAAATATATTTTATTTGATCTGGACGGAACACTTACCGATACAGCTGAAGGGATTACGAAATCTGTCCAATATGCATTGGAAGCACAGGGGATTAAAGAGGAAAATCTTGATAACCTTACGTGTTATATAGGACCGCCGCTTGATGAAAGTTTTCAGAAGTTTCATGGCATGACAAAAGAACAGGCCTGGGAAGCAGTGGAAAAATACAGGGAGAGATATAAAGATACCGGTATATATGAAACCAGTGTGATAGACGGAATGATTTTTGTCCTTGAGACACTCAAAGCAGCGGGAAAGACGCTTGCACTTGCAACATGTAAGCCTGAACCGTTTGCATTAAAAATACTTGAACATTTTAATCTTTCAAAGTATTTTACGGTAGCCTGCGGAAGTAATCTTGATGGGACAAGAAAATACAAAAATGAAATTATTGAAGAGGTTTTTGCAAGACTTAACAGACTTGAAGAAAATGGGGAACTCACAGAGGCTGTTCTTGATGAAATGAAAGCTGATTCTATAATGGTAGGCGACAGAAAAGATGATATATATGGAGCACATAATGCGGATATAGAGGCAGTCGGAGTAAGATTCGGATATGCGGCAGACGGTGAGCTTGAGGAAGCCGGTGCAGATTATATCGTAAATACAGTGTTTGAACTTACAGCACTGCTTCTTATGGATGATGATTCGGTATTGTGTGATTAAGATATATATAATGTATTAGAAAAGAGGTAGAAGAGAATGGTAGCACAGATTTTGGCGGTGACTATCTTCGTTGCAATGTTTGTTCTCATTGTAATTGATAAGATAGAGCGTCAGTACATAACACTAGGATGCGGGGTTATTACACTTGTAGTTGTATTTGGCTTATGTATGCACAGTGTTACAGCAATCACGGATACTCTTAATATTCACAGCATTTTTACCGGAACATTCTGGTATACAGGCGGTGCGGCAGAAGAGTCATCAAGTGGTATTAACTGGGCGACAATTATATTTGTTGCCGGAATGATGGTAATGGTAGAAGGAATGGCAAGAGTCGGCTTTTTCAGATGGCTCTGCATGAGAATTGCCAAACTTGTACATTACAAGACAATGGCGATTTTTATGACATTTATGATTATGTCAGCTGTATTATCAATGTTTATCGACAGCATTACTGTTATTTTGTTCCTTGCAGCAGTTACAGTCGAGTTGTCACAGCTTTTAAAATTTAATCCTGTGCCGATGATTCTGTCGGAGATTTTTTGTGCAAATCTTGGCGGTTCGGCAACAATGTGCGGAGACCCGCCTAATATCATAATTGGAACATCACTTGGATATTCATTTGCTGATTTTATAACAAATACAGGTCTTATTGCACTTGTGGCACTCGTTGCCGTGCTTGTATATTTTTATTTTGTGTTTCATTCAGAACTTTCGGCTTCTAACGGAGAAAATGTTGATATTTCTTCACTTCCGGACCCGAAAGAGGCAATTAAGGATAAAAAAGGATTTGCAATAAGCTGTATTATATTTGCAACAGCAGTAGTTCTGCTTATAACACATGCCATGACAGGTCTTACGGTTGCATTTATCGGACTTTTTATTGCTCTTGTTACAATTATTACAGCACCTAAACATATACATGAGATAGTAAGCAAAGTTGATTATAAGACATTATTGTTTTTTATTGGTTTATTTGTAGTTGTAGGAGGACTCGAGCAGACAGGAATTCTTGAGATAGCTGCTAATTTCATTGGAAAGATAAGTGGTGGAAATGCAATGCTTATGGTGGCAATAATTATATGGCTTTCAGCATTTGCAAGTGCATTTGTCGATAACATTCCTTTTGCAGCAACTATGATTCCTATTATAAAAGCACTTGCCGCAACAGAAGGCGTGAGCCTTTCTACACTGGCATGGGCATTATCAATGGGAACTGATATAGGTGGAAGTGCAACACCGATTGGTGCTTCTGCTAACGTAGTAGGTACATCTGTAGCTGCCAAAGCAGGACATCCTATTGGCTGGGGTTTGTATTGCAAGAAAGTAGTTCCGGCTACAATTCTTGTGCTTGTTATTTCCACAGTTGGTATATTTGTAAGATATTTTTAAAGGAGGAGCAGGTGTATGGGAAAACAGCTGATTATAGCGGTAAGCCGTGAATTTGGAAGCGGCGGACATGAGATTGCGGATATTCTTGCAAAAAAATTTAATATTCCGATTTATGACAACAATCTTTTAACTGAAATTGCAAACAGTAAAAATCTTGATGTTGATACTTTGGAAAAATATGATGAAAAGCCAAAGAATATATTCCTTTCAAGAAGTGTAAGGGGCTACAGTAATTCACTTTCGGAAGTGCTTGCACAGATGCAGTTTGATTATATAAGAGAACTTGCAAACAAAGGTGAGTCTTTTGTAATTGTCGGCAGATGTGCGGAGACAGTGTTAAAAAATCATCCGGCACTTGTCTCTATATTTGTACTGGCTGACAAAGAGAGCAAGATTACAAGAGTTTCAAAGCATAATGATATTTCAAGGTCAGAAGCTGAATCACTTATAAATATGCAGAATAAGAAAAGAAAGACTTATCATAACAGATATTGCGAAGATAAGTGGGGCGATTCAAGAAATTATGATGTCTGCGTAAACAGTGCAAAGCTCGGAATAGAGCGTACAGCAGATATTCTTGAAGAATATATAAAAGAATTTGCACAATAAATAGTTATTTAAATATTTATTACACATCTGTCATGTGAAAAATGGCAGATGTGTTTTTTTATGCCCTTGTTTTGACAGTTAAATACGCAGAATGTCAATTTGGAAAAATAAGAGTTCAATATTTGACAGATGTGTTGTATATTAATAATGCAAAAGAAATAATTAATATCATGAAACGGAGAAAGTAAGTGGAGAAACAGTTTATAGCTGTTATTATTATATTTATACTAATTGCTGTTACAGTTGTAATTTTCCTTGTAAAAGCTCTTCTTAAAAATATGGAAAAGTACAGGGCAGCGTTAGAGACAGTTAATAATCTAGAGCAGCTTAATGCACGCATGAGAAGCCAGAGACATGATTACATAAATCAGATGCAGGTTATATATGGACTTCTCGAACTTGAAGAGTATGATGAGGCACTCGATTATCTGAAACCGATTTTTACGGATATGATGAAAGTCGGTAAGGCATTAAAGACAAAGATTCCTGCTGTCAATGCACTTCTTATGGCAAAGATGCAGACGGCTGAAAAACAGAACATTGACATGTATGTTGAAGTTAAGTCCAACCTTGAAAATATAGGAGTTGAGGGCTGGGAATTGTGCAAAGTGATGTCTAACATAATTGATAATTCTATAGCTGCTTCATTGCAGAGTGAGTATGAAAGCCGAAAGGTATATATAGAAATTAGTGAGTCAATTGATTCGTATATTATAAGAATAGGAAATAATGGTCCGGTTCTTACAGCTGATGATAAGAAAATTATATTTAAGTCAGGATATTCAACAAAGAAAGAACCGGGACACGGTGAGGGGCTTGCAATTGTAATGAATATATTAAAAAAATACAATGCAAAAATAAAAGTCGACTCATCAGATAAAGAAACATTTTTTGAAATAGAATTTGTTAAAAAAGGAGATGGATTATTATGAACACAATGGAAGTTATTGGAATTATATTAATTATTGCCGGAATTATTCTTGCATCTGTCGAGATGTATATTCCGGGATTCGGAGTACCGGGAATATCAGCTGCAATATGTCTGGTGGCAGGTGTGCTTCTCACAGCAAAGAATGTTATACAGGGAATTATAATTGTTATCGGAATTTTATGTATTCTTCTTGTTATATTTGTGATTATGTATTTTCTTATATTCAAGGCAAAAGTAAAATCGCCGATAGTTCTTGATAATGCGATAGACAGTAATGCCGGATATCTGGGGGAAGATGACCTCAGATACCTTCTTGGAAAAGAAGGCGTGGCAGTTACAGATTTAAGACCTGCCGGAAAAGGTAATTTCGAGGGTGTCGAATTTGATGTTAATTCTTCAGGACAGTTTATCCAGAAGGGTGCTAAAATAGTTATTTTTAGTATAAAAGATTCAAGACTTACTGTGAAAGAAGTGTAAGAGAGGCGGGAAAACTTTTATGAAAGTTATGATAGTTGAAGATGAAGAGGGCATAAGAAAACTTCTTGTAAAGATTGTTTCAAAAAATGAATCATTTCAGGTTGTTGCAGAATGTGCAGGTTTTCATGATGCTATAAAGATGTATTCTGAATGTCAGCCGGACATTATATTTATGGATATTGAGATAAAAGAAAATGAAGCAGATGAAAATGCAAGCGACAGGGTAAATGGTGTTGAGTGTGCAAGAATTCTAAGCAATATTAATCCTGATTTAAAAATTATATTTGTGACGGCACACAGTGAATATATGTCAAATGCTTTTGATATATATGCTTATGATTATATAGTAAAACCTTTTGATATACAGCGTGTTGAACGTACATTAAGAAGGATTGCCGCTTCTGGGGAAAATGTAACCAGTAGTGACAACACCGGTAAGGTAAAATCTTCGCCAGGCAGAAAAATGATGATACGTGGCAGGGAGAGTACGAATTTTATAGATATAGATGAGATTGTAATGGTTGAAAGACAGGGCAAATCTACAATAATACATACAATCCGGGATGAATATAATACATCAATGGGGCTTGGCGATATTGAGGAAAAGCTGACTGACAGTAAGTTTATAAGAAGCCATAAATCTTTTATAATTAATATGGATTACGTAAGCAGAATAGAACCATATGGACGCTGGACATACATTGTCAAGTTTAACGGAAAAGATTATGACGCACTTATTACATCGTCAAAGTATGACGAGATAAAGAAAATCTATGGGTAAGAAAGTATAGTGCAATGTACATTACGAAAAAATTAAACGGACAGGAGGGATTTTATGAATAATGTTTTTTTGCGTGACAGGATGGAAAGAAATAATTCCGATTTTGAGGGAAGCGGAATCGGAGAAGGCAGATTCGATGAATATGAGGAAGAAAAGGCAAAATTTTCTGATGCAATACTTCCATTTATAATTCTTACATTTATGATTATCGGACTTGCAGGAATTATTTATCTTCATATTACGGAAATTAGAAAAATATCCGGTGCGACGGCAGTTGAGATTGAATATGACGGAAAACAGCAGTTTGTTACATGGAAAGCACCGGATGGAAGAACGTATTCTTACAATGCTTCGTATGCACCTGATAAAGGCAATTCAGTGACGCTTTATTATAAAGGAACTGACTATAGAAATGGAATTATAAAAACCGACGTTGCGTCGTGGATAAAGTTCTATGCAGCTTTTACGGTTATCATCGGCGGTTTGATTTTTTGGATTTATAAGATTTTTCATAAGAAAAAACATGTTATATCAAAATAATGCTGTGCCAATATAATAATATCTGTTGGTTAAAGGCTCTGAGACATCACATTTGTGTGTTTCGGAGTCTTTTTTGTTACGGCGGTGTAAGGTTACGCTGTTGCAACGGTAGGAAGATGTCAGCGATGACACGGCAATATTTCCGCTGGGGTGCACTAATCGCAGTTTTATAAAAAATTTTGAATTTAAGTATTGAATTTGGCAAAGAATCATAATATAATGTTTCAAGAATTCCTAGTAAGCCAATCGGAATTCTGAAAATAACAAGATTGTGAAAGGATGAAAAATGATGAGCAATAATTTGTTGGAAGTAAAAGACTTGTCAGTAAATGTTGAAGAACAGCAGATTCTTCGTGGTATAAATTTGAATATTGGTAAAGGGGAGACTCATGTGCTTATGGGACCTAACGGTGCAGGTAAATCTACACTCGGATACACTATAATGGGTAATCCTAAGTACAGCGTTACAGGCGGCGAGATTATATTTAACGGAAAGAATATAGTTGATGAAGAGGTTAATGTAAGAGCAAAAGACGGAATATTCTTATCATTCCAGAATCCTATCGAAATACCGGGAATTTCACTCAGCAATTTTATAAGAAGTGCATTGGAGCAGAGAAATGGTAAGAGAATCCGTCTCTGGGAATTCAAGAAAGAATTAAAAAAGGCAATGGAAGTTCTTGATATGGATGAGTCATATGCGGAAAGAGATCTTAATGTGGGATTTTCAGGTGGTGAGAAAAAGAAGGCAGAGATTTTACAGCTTCTTATGTTAAAGCCGTCTCTTGCTATTCTTGACGAGACAGATTCTGGCCTTGATGTAGATGCGGTGCGTACAGTATCTAAGGGTGTCTGTGAATATCAGAAGGACAAGGAGGGTTCTCTTCTTATTATCACACATAATACTAAGATTCTTGAATCACTCCACGTTGATTACACACATGTTCTTGTAGATGGTAAGATTGTTACAACAGGCGGAGCAGAGCTTGTAGAAGAGATTAACAATAACGGATTTGACAGATTTGTGAAGGGAGAGTAATTACCCATGAGAGAAAAGACGAACGTCAATGATGTAGACAGAAGTATGTATGACTTCCGAAATGAAGAAAAAGATGTATACAGAGTAAAAGAAGGACTTACACCAGCGATTGTAGAAAAGATTTCATCTGAGAAACATGACCCTGTGTGGATGCAGAATTTCAGACTTGAGTCACTTCAGATTTACAATGAGATGAAAGTTCCTGACTGGGGTCCGTCAATTGAGGGACTCAATATGGACGATATTGTAACTTATGTCCGTCCAAATACTAAAATGAGTGCAAAGTGGTCTGATGTTCCGGAAGATATTAAGGATACATTTGAAAAACTTGGTATTCCTCAGGCAGAAAGAAAATCACTTGCCGGGGTTGGTGCACAGTATGACTCAGAACTTGTATACCACAATGTCCGTGAAGAAGTTGCAGCACAGGGGGTTGTATACACAGATATGGAAAGTGCATTGACAGGTGAGTATGCAGATATGGTTAAAAAGCATTTTATGAAGCTTGTAACACCTAGAGACCATAAATTTGCCGCACTTCACGGAGCTGTATGGTCAGGCGGTTCATTTGTATATGTACCACCCGGAGTTTCAGTTGAGATTCCGTTACAGTCATATTTCAGACTTAATGCACCAGGGGCAGGACAGTTTGAACATACGCTTATTATTGTAGATGAGGGTGCATATCTTCACTTTATTGAAGGATGTTCAGCACCAAAATATAATGTTGCCAATCTTCATGCCGGTTGCGTTGAATTATTTGTTGGTAAGAATGCGAAACTCAGATATTCAACTATAGAGAACTGGTCAAAGAATATGTATAACCTTAATACAAAGCGTGCATTAGTAGAAGAAGGCGGTACTATTGAGTGGGTATCAGGTTCATTTGGCTCACATGTTTCATACCTTTATCCTATGAGTGTATTAAACGGAGAAGGTGCGAGAGCAGAATTTACAGGAATAACATTTGCTGGAAAAGGACAGAATCTTGATACAGGTACAAAAGTTGTCCATAATGCACCTAAGACGACATCATATGTCAATACAAAGTCAATTTCAAAAGATGGCGGCATAAGTACATTCAGAAGCTCTGTTGTTGTAAAACCACAGGCAAAGCAAAGCAAGTCTGCAGTATCATGCCAGTCACTTATGCTTGATGATATTTCCCGCTCAGATACAATTCCGGCAATGGATATAAGAACAAAGGATGCTGATGTCGGACATGAAGCAAGAATTGGAAGAATCAGCGATGAGGCTGTATTCTATCTTATGTCGAGAGGTATTTCCGAGGAAGAGGCAAGAGCAATGATTGTAAGTGGTTTTGCCGATAATGTATCAAAAGAACTTCCTCTTGAATATGCAGTTGAAATGAATAATCTTATCCGCCTTGAAATGAAGGGCAGCATAGGTTAATGATGCAGAAATGGAGAGTAATATGGATATTAAGATAAATGAATTGTCAGCAAAAACATTTAACTGGCTGGGAATGAATGAAAGCGTTGTCAAAGATGTGCCGGAATTTGAGTGCGGAAGCATGGTTGTGACAACTCCTGACGAAGTTACATGTGAAAGAGAACTTGTGGACAGTATTGCACTTTCCGGCATTGACAAAGAAACAAGCGGCATGGGAAGAGATATTGATGAACTTATAAGTGATTCAGGCGTAAACAGCTTTGTTTTAAAGACAAAACCGGGAATTACATCGTCAAAACCGGCTATAGTAAAAGTGCCTGCTGATGCGGGAACAATTAACAAGCTTGTTATTGAGACGGATAAGGACAGCACAATAACTGTTGTGATGGATTATCTTTCAGACAGTCTGCATGATGAAGAAAAAAATAAAATGTTTGGTGTCCAGACAAGAATACAGGCCGGAAGCGGCTCAAAAGTTAATCTTGTCCAGCTGTTAAGACATTCTTCAGATTATTCATGCCTTAATGATATCGGGGCGGTTCTTGATGATAATGCACGACTTAACATAGTACAGGTTATACTTGATGGCGATAAAAATTATATGGGGTGCCGTGTTGTTCTTAAAGGAAAAGGAAGTTCATTAAAGACTGATATCGGTTATATGGTAAACAATGACGGCAGACTTGATATGAACTATGAAGCCGTTCATGAAGGAAAAGTTACAGAGAGTGAAATAAATGCAGCCGGTGTATTGAAAAACGGTGCATTTAAGCTGTTCAGAGGTACAATTGATTTTAAGAAAGGAGCAGCCGGTGCTGTAGGTAACGAAAAAGAGGATGTGCTCTTGCTTGATGATAATGTTGTAAACCAGACAATTCCTATTATTTTATGTGCTGAGGAAGATGTTGAAGGTAACCATGGTGCAACAATAGGTGAGCTTGATGAGCAGATAATGCTTTATATGCAGGCAAGAGGTCTCAGCCGTGAACAGGTATATGAAGAAATGTCAAAGGCAAGAATTAAGGCGGTATGTAATCTTATACCGGATGAGGATACTAAAAATATGATGAGTGATTACCTTGAAGGTGAACAGTTACTTGAAAATGGAGGCGAGCAGGAGAATGAATAAAGAGCAGTTCAGACAACAGGGGATTGAAATAAGAAAAGATTTTCCGCTTTTTAATTCTGCTGATGTTGTATATCTTGACAATGCTGCAACTTCACAAAAGCCTGAATGTGTAATACAGGCAGAGCGTGATTTCTATGAAAAGTCAAATGCAAATCCGCTTCGAGGTCTTTACGCACTTGCTGAGAAAGCAACAAAAGAGTATGAAGATGCAAGAAAGACAGTTGCAGATTTTATCGGTGCAGCAGATTCATCAGAAATCATATTTACAAGAAATGCAACTGAAGGACTTAATCTTGCCGCATACTGCCTTTCACAGATAATGTTAAAAGAAGACGATGAGATTGTTGTAAGCATCATGGAACATCACAGCAATCTTTTACCATGGCAGCAGGCCGCAAGAAGAACAGGTGCGGTTCTTAAATTTATTGAATGTTCAAAAGACGGCGTTATAACAGATGAAGCTTTTGAAAATGCTATAACAGATAAGACGAAAATAGTTGCAATGACACAGATTTCCAATGTACTTGGAAGTAAGAATGATATAAAGAAATATGCTTCATATTGCCATGACAGAGGAATTGTTTTTGTTGCTGATGGAGCACAGAGTGTTCCGCATATTCCTGTTAATGTCCAGGAACTTGGAGTGGACTTCCTTTCATTTTCGGGACATAAAATGTTTGCACCTATGGGAATTGGCGTATTATATGGAAGGAAATCACTTCTTGAGCAGATGCCACCATTTCTTTATGGTGGTGAAATGATTGAATCCGTTACAAGAGAAAGTGCGGTATATGCGGAGGTTCCTCACAAGTTTGAAGCGGGAACAGTTAATGCGTCAGGTGCGGTTGCACTGGCAGAGGCGATAAGATATATCAACAAAACCGGATTTGATGTTATACAGGAAAGAGAAGATTATCTTACAAAGTATGCTTTTGAAAAAATGACAGCCGTAAATGGTGTGCATATTATAGGCTCGCCTGATGCATCATCACATCACGGAATATTATCATTTACACTTGACGGAGTACATCCGCATGATGTAGCATCTATACTTGATGCAGATAATATAGGAGTGCGTGCCGGACACCACTGTGCACAGCCGCTTCTTGCATATCTTGGTATTTCTTCATCTACAAGAGTGAGTCTTGCATTTTATAATACATGTGAAGAAATAGATACATTTGTGGATAGTCTTTCACAGATAAGGAGACAGATGGGTTATGGAGAATAAGACATTCTATAATGAGGTACTGACAGACCACAATCTTCATCCTGGTCATAAGCATGCACTTGATGATGCCAATATGATTCTTGAGGGTGTTAATCCAAGCTGTGGTGATGACATTTTTCTCAATCTTAAATTTGAGGACGGAGTTATCAAAGATGGTTCATTTCAGGGTGACGGCTGTGCTATATCACAGGCTTCAGCTGATATGATGCTTGATCTGATTGTTGGAAAAACAAAAGAAGAAGCTTTACAGCTTGCTGATATTTTTTTGAGAATGATAAAGGGTGAAGCATCAGATGATGAAATTGACCAGCTTGAGGAAGCATCAGTATTAAAGGATATTTCGCATATGCCGGCAAGAGTAAAATGTGCTGTGCTTGGATGGCGTACATTAAATGAAATGTTTAAAAATGGTAAATAAGTACTATTGGTGAGCTTATATTTCCCTGTTACATTTACAGCTAATATATTTAGGTGTTATAATTATATGCAACAAAGATGTATTAGCTAATGATGTAATCAGGGGATTTTATTTTATGAAACAGAAGAAAAACGGTTTTTTTATTACAATTTTGCTGCTTTTGATATCGTTGGCTTTTATTGTGACGGTATCAGTTGTATTTAATAATATAAAGACAAATCTTGAACGCGAAATTATTTCGAGTCTCAGTGAGGAAGCTGAAGAGAATGCAGCTTTGATTGAAAAAGAGATTGATGCAAAATTTGGTGTATTGCAAAGTTTTGCAAATGAATTATCGTCAACAGGTGATGAGATTGAAGAGATTCGCGATATGAAGAGTTTCGTTGAAGTGTATAATTTTAGAAGAATGGGATTTGTTGACCTTAATGGTATTGCGAAGACGACAGATGGATTTGAAAAAGATTTGTCATTCAGGGAATTCTATCAGGTTGGTCTTAAAGGTGAATCATTTATTACAGAATCGCTTCCGGAGACTATAGGTGATTATACAGAAGATATGATAAATATTCTCAGCGTTCCTGTATATGATAATAAAGGTGAGATTAAGGGCGTGTTGTTTGCTACATATCTTACAGAAAAATTTCACGAAGTGATATTTTCAGATTCATTTCAGGGTGAAGGATATACATATATTGTTGCCGGCGATGGTGATGTAATATCATCATATGGTGACGGGATGCAGAAAGAATATGATAATATTTTCATATATACAGGTGATGCGGCACAATATGACGATGCCATACAGGAAAAAGTTGAAAATGATATGCGGGAGAAGATTAGCAGGGTTGGTATAGGTGTTAATGAGGATAACGATAAGTATTTTTATTGCTATAAACCACTCGAGATTGAGTCTGCTGATATGAACTGGTATATTTTCTCTATTGAACCAAAGAGTGTTCTTGATGAAAGAATGCATCCTATAATGAGAGATATACAGTTTCTTACAGTTATCCTTATATGTATCCTTGTTATGGCTAATATTGTATTCTTATTTTACAATGTAAGAAGAAGACAGGAATTATTCAGGCTTGCATATAAAGATAGTATTACAGGTGGAGATAATTTCTCAAATTTCAAGGAAAAAGCAAAGAAGTATGAAAATACAGAAGGATATGTAATTGCACTTGATATAAGTGAGTTTAAGCTCGTCAATAATGTATGCGGCAACGCCAGTGGTGATGAAGTATTAAAGGTTATATGGGATGTCATACTGGCTAATTGCAATGATAATGAGCAGGCAGCCAGAGTTAATGCTGACAGGTTTGTAATATTCTGGATTGAAAGCAGCAAAAAGACAGTTACTTACCGTATCGAAAAGCTGATAAATGAGATTGAAGGCATATCAGAGCAGTTGAGCGTGCCTAGATTGTATCCTGTAATAGGAATACGTGCTGTAGAAAAGCTTGATGATGCAGATAAACGTTATGGTGAGGCATTGAGAGCTAAATCACTTATAAAGAACAGACGTGACCGTCATTATGCTTTTTACGATGAGATTGATTATGATACAATAGTTGAGAATAAAAAACTGGAGAATGGTTTTGAGAAAGCACTTGCAGATAAGAAATTTGAAGTGTGGTATCAGCCTAAATTTAACTCACATACAGGTAAAATAGTTGGCTCAGAGGCACTTATCAGATGGCGTGCGGACGATGGTTCACTTATTTCACCCGGACGGTTTATTCCTTTGTTTGAAAAAAATGGTAATATAATAAGACTTGATGAATATGTATTCCGTGAAGTGTGCAGACAGCAGAAAGAATGGCAGAAAGAAGGGATTCAGATACTTCCTGTATCTGTAAACATTTCCAGATTCAGCCTCTACTATTCAAATGTTGTAGAAAAATATGAGAGGATAATTAACTATTATGATGTGGATCATAAGTATGTACAGATAGAGATTACAGAGAGTGCAATAATTGAAAATACTGTGATTGTTGAACTTATACAGAAATTCCATGATGCAGGTTTCGATATTCTTCTGGACGATTTTGGAAGTGGATATTCATCACTTGCATCTCTTAACCAGATGCCATTTGATACAATTAAGCTTGATAAAAGCCTTGTTGATTATGTTGGCAATGAAAATGGTGAGAAGCTTCTTAAATTTATTGTACAGCTTGTCCAGAGTCTTGGAATGAAGATAACAGCAGAAGGGGTAGAATATAAAGAACAGCTTGATTTTCTTGAAAATCTTAACTGTGATGACATACAGGGGTTCTATTTTTCAAAACCTCTTATGTTAGCAGATTTTTCAGCAAAACTGACGGAAAATAATTAATAAATAAAACTATTGAAATGCTAGGAAATAAAGTGATAAGCGGATGCCTGAAGCATCCGCTTATATTATGAAAGAGGATAGAATCTATGCTTACACAATTTTCAAGAACAGAGCTTCTGCTTGGTAAGGAAGCAATGGATAAACTTGCAGCTTCAAGAGTTGCGGTGTTCGGAGTCGGCGGAGTCGGCGGATATGTATGCGAGGCACTTGTGAGAAGTGGTGTCGGTGCATTTGACCTGATAGATGATGATAAGGTTTGTCTTACAAACCTTAATAGACAGATAATTGCGACAAGAAAAACAGTCGGGCAGTATAAAACAGAAGTTATGCGTGACAGAATCCTTGAAATTAATCCTAAGGCGGATGTGAGAATTCACAAATGTTTTTTTCTGCCTGAAAATGCAGATGAATTTCCATTTGATGAGTATGACTATATAGTTGATGCAGTTGATACTGTTACAGCAAAAATTGAGCTTGTAATGAAAGCCAACGAGATGAATATTCCGATTATAAGCAGCATGGGAGCAGGAAATAAACTTGAACCAAGCATGTTTCAGGTGGCTGATATATATAAGACAAAGGTATGCCCTCTTGCAAAAGTTATGCGAAGAGAGTTAAAGAAACGTGGAATTAAGAAGCTGAAAGTTGTATATTCAGAAGAAAAGCCGGTAAGACCTCTTGAAGATATGGCGATAAGCTGTCGTACAAACTGCATATGTCCACCTGGTGCACAGCATAAATGCACGGAGAGAAGAGTTATTCCGGGCAGTACAGCATTTGTTCCGTCTGTTGTTGGACTTATAATAGCAGGTGAAGTTGTTAAAGATTTATGTGATTATAAAAGACGTGACGAATAAAGCAAGGAGAATTTATGGCAGATATTACAGAAAACCAGCAGATTAAATATGAAAAGCTGAAGCAGTATATTAAAGAATTAGGCTCTGTTGCAGTGGCATTTTCAAGTGGAGTTGATTCTACGTTTTTGTTAAAGGCAGCACATGATGTGCTCGGTGATAACGCCATAGCTGTCACAGCACGTTCATGTTCATTTCCTAAAAGAGAACTCAATGAGGCAGTGGATTTCTGCAAAAAAGAGGGAATAAGACATTTTATATGTGATTCTGAGGAATTAAAAATAGAAGGATTTGCCCAGAATCCGAAAAACAGATGTTATCTTTGTAAACATGAACTTTTTGAAGAAATCAAAAAAATTGCTGATGAAAATGGAATTGCATGTATTGCAGAAGGCTCCAATATGGACGATAATGGGGATTACAGGCCAGGACTTAAAGCAGTTGCCGAGCTTGGCATAAAGAGCCCATTAAGAGAGAGCAAAATGACAAAGGACGATATAAGAGCATTGTCAAAAATGCTGGGACTTCCTACATGGAACAAACAGTCATTTGCCTGTCTTTCTTCAAGATTTGTATATGGAGAGACTATTAATGAAGAGAAACTGGGAATGGTAGACAAAGCAGAGCAGCTTCTTCTTGATATGGGATTTCATCAGGTAAGAGTAAGAATTCATGGTATGATGGCAAGAATTGAAATTGAACCGGCTGAATTTGATAAACTTATGAAAGAAGAAAACAGATTTAAAATTGTGCAGGAATTTAAAAAGTATGGTTTTACATATGTTACACTGGACCTTTTGGGATACAGATGTGGAAGTATGAATGAGACACTTAAAGACGAGGAGAAAAGATAAGTGAAAATTAGCAGTATTGTGGGAAAAGACAAATTGACACTGTCATTTGAAGTATTTCCGCCTAAGACGGATTCAGATTTTGAAAAAGTTAAAGAAGCTGCTTTTGGAGTGGCAGCAATAAAGCCGGCATATATAAGTGTTACATATGGTGCCGGTGGAAGTACAAGCACAAATACGCTTGCAATAGCAAAAGGAATTCAGGAAAAATATGGTGTTGCAACAATTGCACATCTTACATGCGTTGGAGCATCAAAAGATTCAATTATAAAATCACTTTCTGATATGAGAGATGCAGGAATAGAAAATGTACTTGCACTTCGTGGTGATAAGCCTAAGTGGTTTGATGGAGAACCTTTTAAAGAATACAAATATGCATCTGAACTTGTATCAACAATAAAAGAGTTTGGTGGTTTTTCTGTAGGTGGTGCATGTTATCCTGAAGTACACCCTGATTCAGCAAACAGACAGGAAGATATAATTAATCTTAAAAAGAAGGTTGATGCCGGATGTGAATTTCTTACAACACAGATGTTTTTTGATAACAGCGTTTATTATGATTTTGTTGAAAATGTGCGTAAAGCAGGAATTGATGTGCCGGTAATTCCGGGAATAATGCCTATTACAAGAGAATCACAGATTGAAAATGTAATAAAACTTTCAGGCTGTAAGATGCCACAGCAGTTTATTAAAATTGTAGACAGATTTAAAGAAGACAAAGCATCAATGAAGCAGGCAGGAATTATATATGCGACACAACAGATACTTGATTTATATGCAAACGGAGTGAAAAACGTCCATGTATATTCAATGAATGATTCATCTGTTGCAGGTGCAATTTACAATAATCTGTCTGATATTTTATCAATGTAAATAACGGAGTGCAGAGTATGAGTATATCAGTAAAAAGAATGAAAAAACTCTTAAAAGATGATTATCAGATTATAGATATAAGAAGTGCTGCTGAGATTGCACACGGCGAAATTCCGGGAGCAGTAATCGTGGCACCTGAAAATGTACTTGATAATAAAAATATAGATTATTCTAAAAAACTCATTATATGTTGTGCAAGAGGCGAGAAAAGCGAGGAGACAGCCAGGATTTTACAGTCGGAAGGTTACGATGCACAAAGTCTTGAAGGTGGATTTGGGGCATGGCTTCTTGATAAAATGAGCATGACTGATGAAAATGAGAAGGCTTTTGAAGTAGAAAAGAGTCTCCGTAAAAAATTCAGAAAAGAAATATGGTCCAAGTTCACAAAGGCCGTAAATACATATGAGCTTGTGAAACCGGGTGATAAAATAGCGGTTTGTATTTCAGGCGGAAAAGATTCAATGCTTATGGCAAAATGTTTTCAGGAATTAAAGCTTCATGACAAGTTTGATTTCGATGTGAAATTCCTTGTTATGGATCCGGGCTACAGTCCGAGAAACAGGCAGGTAATAGAGGAAAATGCAAGGATTCTTAATATACCGATTACCGTATTTGAATCTGATATTTTTGAGTCTGTATACAATATTGAAAAATCACCTTGTTATCTGTGTGCGAGAATGAGAAGAGGACATCTTTATGCGTATGCTAAAGAACTCGGATGTAATAAGATTGCACTTGGACATCATTATGATGATGTTATAGAGACGATACTTATGGGAATGCTTTACGGTGCACAGGTACAGACAATGATGCCTAAACTTCACAGCACGAATTTTGAGGGAATGGAGCTTATCCGACCACTCTATCTTGTGAGAGAAGATGATATAAAAGCATGGCGTGATTATAATGGACTTAATTTTATCCAGTGTGCTTGCAAATTTACGGATACATGTACAACATGTAATAATGAAGAAAACCAGTCAAAGCGGGTTGAAATCAAGGAACTGATAAAAACATTGAAGCAGGTTAATCCTCATGTTGAGAGTAATATTTTCAGAAGCGTTGAAAATGTTAATATTGACACAGTTATTGCTTATAAGCAGAACGGTGTAAAGCATAATTTCCTTGATGAGTATGATAATAAATGAAATTTTCAGATATAAGTTTTGGGTCTTTTGGGAGTGAATGAGAATGATTTATCTTGATAATGCCGCAACAACAAAAGTAAACAAAAAAGTTTTAGAGTCAATGATGCCGTATTTTTCGGAAATTTACTGCAATCCTTCGGCTGCATACAGCTTTGCAACGAAAGGCAGGATTGCGATTGAAGAAGCGAGAAATTATGCGGCAAAGCTGATAGGTGCTTCTGATATGGAAATATATTTCACAAGCGGTGGAAGTGAATCTGATAATTGGGCGATTAAGGCTGTAGCAGAATCATTTTCTGATAAAGGGAAACATATTATTACAACAAAAATTGAGCATCACGCAGTGCTTCATACATGTGAATATCTTGAAAGACATGGATTTGATATAACATATCTGAATGTTGATTCAGATGGCAAAGTAAGATTGGATGAACTTAAAAAATCAATAAGAGAAGATACAATTCTTATTTCAGTAATGACAGCAAATAACGAAATAGGAACAATACAGCCGGTTGCAGAAATCGGTAAAATAGCACATGAAAAAGGAATACTTTTCCATACAGATGCAGTTCAGGCATATGGACATATACCAATTAATGTTGATGAGATGAATATTGATTTGCTGTCTGCAAGCGGACACAAGTTTAATGGTCCTAAGGGTGTCGGGATAATGTATATAAGAAAAGGAGTGAAAATCCGTTCATTCATACATGGCGGTTCGCAGGAGCGTGGCAGACGTGCCGGAACTTATAATGTACCGGGAATTGCAGGGCTTGGAACAGCGGCAAAGCTTGCCATGGAAAATATGGCAAAACGTGCTGAAAAAGAAAAAGAATTAAGAGATTATTTTATTGACAGAATATCTGCGGAAATTCCATATACTGTATTAAATGGACACAGAGAAGACAGGCTTCCTAACAATATTAATTTCTGTTTTCGATTTGTTGAGGGTGAGTCAGTACTTATAATGCTTGACCAGGCAGGAATCTGTGCATCGAGCGGTTCAGCGTGTACATCCGGTGCAATAGACCCGTCGCATGTTCTTCGTGCAATAGGTTTAAGCGATGAGATGGCACATGAATCCCTCCGCCTCACTTTGTCATATGAGAATACAAAGGAAGAGATAGATACAGTAGTTGGGGAACTGAAGCGGATAGTTGAAAGACTTCGTGGAATGTCTCCGGCTTATAAGGCATTTTTAGATGGGGAAAAAGAGTGAGTTTTGTAATTTGTAATATAATTGGTTAATAATTTTAAAATTGCTGTCGATATATTAAACACAAGGATGGTACTTTATTTCAACGGATTGATGTGAAATGGAGTGCTATCCTTTTTTATTTATTTACTGTTCGGACCTATTTGGAGAACAGGGTGGCTGTGAATGACGGAGCGGCCGCAGAAAGGAGTTATATGGAGGTCAGCACAAGATATGCAAACGGTTTTTTGAATGAATATGGACAGGATTTGCATAATGAAGAGAAAACGGAGTATGATTTTGCTTCGGAACTAAAAAACAAAATGCAGGAACATTCAGAATCAAAAAAAGAAACGGTTGATTCGAGAGAACTGTATTACAGGCAGGTATCGTATGCATCAGCGGATATTAAAAAGGCTGAAGATGAGCCGGCACAGGATGTTAAGATGAAAAATCTCGGAGTGGGATTTTTATTCGTTGGAGGTGTCGGACTTGGAATGTCAGCAGGGCAGATAATAAGTGACGATTCGGAAGATGTAATAGTAAGGGTTAAAATTGCCGTGGGAGAGGGCAAATGTGAAACTGTCGATGTCAATCTTTCGGAAGTCGATGTAAGAAATGCGTCAGCAGTTGAAATGTTTGCATTTTGTCAATATGCCGACAGTAACGGCACAGGTATCGATAACAAATGGGGAAGCTGGCATGCCTTAAAACAGGTATTATCGGCAAGTGGAAATGATTTACAGTATGCGACGCTAAACGATGCGGTTAATGAAAAACGTGATTGGGCAGCAGCATTGGCATCTTCAGGCAGTGTTCTTAAAAAAGAAGCAACGGGTGAATCAATAAGTGCGGCTGATATTTTGCGTATGCTTGAAGAAAATATCAGTAAGAATGCAAATGTTAAAGAATGTGTGTCTGTAAGCGAAGATGAAGATAAAAAACAAAGATACACAATTACGGCATTTGGTCCTGACGGCATAATAAGCAAGGAATATTGCGACGGTGTAGAGATTGGCTCATGGAGAATCAAGTACAAAAATGCAGGTGACTACGACAAAGTTATGGGGTTTTTGAATCGCTTTGACAATGACATAAATTTAGCATTTGCAGGCTCGCTGAAATTCTGGGAGAATTTTCTTAACGGTGATGTAAAAGAAGAAAAGTTACGGGTAACACATGAGGCATTTTTTAAGAATTTCGGACCAAATGCACCACAGAGCGTAAAAGATGCGTGGATAAAGGCGGCACAAAAGGTCGGTGTAAACAATCCCGGACAAAAAGAAAACGGTATGATGACTCATATTACGCAGTTGGATATACAAAGATTCATGCAGTGGAATAAAGGAATTTATGATACAGATGTGCTCGGCTCGACTGTGGAATCTGCAAGAAGTGCGGTTGAAAGTGCACTGTATGCTCTTGAAAATCCATTGTCTTTATCAGCAGATATTTCAGATGAAGCACGTGCGGCAAAGCAAAAAGAACGCGAATTTTATGAGGAATTTTTAAAACTGTTATAAATCACATGATGTTAAAAGCCACGTGGCTGGCACAAAACGGGCAAACGAAGATATGATGTTATAAAAACAGACATTTTATCACCATTTGCCTGTTTTTTTATGCTTTTATTTTTGCTAAAATAAAGACAAATAAAAGAAAGGCGGCGGTAGTTATGAAGATATTAAAGAAAATTAAAATTGATATGTGGATTAATGCTATTATGACTTTGATAATCGGAATTTTATTTATAGCAAGACCACAGGGAGCAATGGAAGTCACAGCGATTGTTGCTGGTGCTGTTATTTTTGCAAACGGACTTATAGACCTTATATATTATATGAACATATGGAGTGAATTGTATATAAGAGGTGTGTTGTTTGAAGGAATATTAAAGTGTATATTGGGAATTTTTATTATTACACATTCAGGAATAACATCAATTCTGTTTTCGTATATATTCAGTATTTATATTATAATAAGTGGAATCATATGTCTGGAGACGGCAGTTTATATGCAGAAGGCATTTGGATTTAATGCGGGAATTTATGTAGTATTATCGTGTGTAGTTGTCATTGCAGGTATAATTATGATGTTTTTTTCACCGGATACTGTAAAATCAGCTGCTCTTATGGCTGGGGTGATTTTTGTTATAAGTGGTGTTATTGATAGTATAATGTTATATCGCATACATAAGATAAGCAAAAATTTTGTTGGTGAAATTAAAGATATCGTTGATGAGATAGATGATATAAGATGAAAAAGTTAAGAAAAATAATTCCTGTTATTGCAATTTGTATAATAGGAATAATGCTTACGGTTATTGTTAAAAAATCCGGGCATCCGTTGACTGTAGATACAATTCTTGAATACACGCCGGATAATACACTGCTTGCAATAGTTGTTATGCTTACATTTTTTGCGTTAAAAAGTCTTACGGTGGTTCTGCCGCTTTCTGTACTATATTTTGCATGTGGCATGATGTTTTCGCCATTTAGTGCATTGTTAGTAAGTACGGCAGGACTTGCTGTTACTATAACAATACCATATCTGATTGGCAAATATGCAGGTAAGCAGACAGTTAAATGTATTTGTGAAAAGTATCCAAAAGCGGCACAGGTTGCGGTATATCAGCAGAAAAATAATTTTTTTGCATGTTTCATAACAAGAATAGTAGGTTTTCTTCCGGGAGATATTGTAAGCCTTTATTTTGGGGCATGTGACGCACCATATGCGGAGTATCTTGCGGCGGGCATAGCGGGTTCAATGCTCAGCATTGTGACAACGACTTTATTGGGTGAAAAAATAAATAATCCGTTTTCAGTTGAATTTTTGATTATTCTGCTTTGCAGGGTTGCTGTATCAGCTGTAGCAGTTGTGATTAATCATGTTATAAATTATAAAAAAATTAAAAATGTATAAACTCAGCAGCGTTCAAATCCGCATAAATACTGGGTTTATATTTTTTTAATAAAAAATTAGCACTCGCCTCTTGACATTGCTAATAAAAAGGTATATAACATAGTCAAGAACAAAGGAAGAGAACAAAAAGAGATTAGGTAATGATTGAAAGAATCTATGAGTTTTCTATCCGGTTCTGAAAAAACTTGGTGTAATACATTGGGAAACCAATGCAGGCATAGCTGCTAGTGTTAAACAGATATGTAGGTTTGATATTAAAAAGGAGAGATGACTTATGTTAATGCCTAGTATTTTTGGAGAAAACTTATTTAATGATGATTGGATGAATTTTTCATTTCCTGAAGTTGACAAAGAACTTTATGGTAAACATGCAGGCAATGTTATGAAGACTGATGTAAGAGAAACAGATTCAGGCTATGAAGTAGATATTGATTTACCTGGATTTAAGAAAGATGAAATCAATGCACAGCTTGATAATGGTTATCTTACAATAAGTGCTTCTAAGGGTCTTGATAAGGAAGAGAAGAATAAAGAAGGCAAGTATATCCGTAAGGAACGTTATGCCGGTGCTATGAGCAGAAGCTTCTATGTTGGTGATGAAGTAACTCAGGCTGATATTAAGGCCAGATATGAAGATGGTATTTTAAGACTTTCAGTTCCTAAGAAAGAAAAGAAAGCTGTTGAAAATAACAAGTATATTGCTATTGAAGGGTAATAGCTGAAGTTTTTTAATAAAAATTTATCAATTATATTAAATAAAATGGAAAGGAAGCGATTGTTATGGATAAGAATCCAAAACATCCATTAAAGAAAAAGAAAGTTCATCAGAAGGTAAATGCAACAGCTGACCACAATATTGAGGAACAGGCAGTTACAGGAAAACATAAAAAACATATTTATGATTAATATGAACTATAATAATCCAATTTAATAGAATTGAAAACTGAATAAAATATTAAAGCCGTCAGGGTTCGTTGATGTACGAATTCCGATGGCTTTTTTAATTAAATAACATTAAATATAAAAATTATGTTATAATTTAGAAAAATTATTAAGGTATTAAGAGTACAGTGCTTCGGCAGGAATCAATACAGACTGGCTGAATTTACAATTGGAAAGTTGAATAAAGCTTTATAATTATGGGAGAAATATATGATAAAAATTGATTTGATTACAGGATTTTTAGGAGCAGGCAAAACAACATTTATAAAAAAATATGCATCATATTTTATAAAACAGGGACAGACAGTTGGAATTCTTGAAAATGATTATGGTGCAATTAATGTTGATATGATGCTTTTGCAGGATTTGATGAGCGACAATTGTGAATTGGAGATGATTTCTGGCGGATGTGATGAAGAAACCCACAGGAGGCGTTTTAAGACAAAGCTGATTTCAATGGGAATGTGCGGCTATGACCGTGTTATAGTAGAACCATCAGGAGTATATGATATAGATGAATTTTTTGATGTTATACATGATGAGCCGCTTGATAAATGGTATGAGCCGGGAAATATCATTGCGATTGCCGATGCGTCAGCAGCAGATAATTTATCAGAAAAATCGTCATATGTTCTGGCATCTGAGATTTCATGTGCCGTAAAAATCATACTTAGCCATTCAGATGAAGCGAACGAACAAAAAATAAAAGACACAATTGATTATATTAATTTATCATTAAAGGACATTGGCTGCAAAAGACAGATAGGAATGAGTGATATAAAAAAAGGAATTCTTAATCTGACTGATGAAGATTTAAAAGAAATTGCAGAATGTGGATACAGACTTAATTCGTACCAGAAGCAGGATATTAATATGCAGGACGGAAAATTTGCTTCACTTTATTTTATGAATACAGGTTTAGGAAGTGAAGATGTAAAAAAGGCAGCGGAAAATATATTTGCTGATAAAAAATGTGGAAATATAATCCGCATAAAAGGATTTTTTAAAGAAAATGACAAATGGTATGAAGTCAATGCGATAAAGAAAAAAACCAGTATTAATGAAATACGGGAAGGACAGGATGTTATAATTGTTATAGGTGAAAATCTCAATGCTGACATTGTTGGAAATTATATAGGAAAACATGATTAATCTGAAAATATATTCATATTTATGTAAGCTTTCATATGTAATTGCAAGAGCATATCAGAATGGAGGCTTTTAAAAATTCCATTCAAAAGCATAATATTTACACAAAAACGACATATTTTTTTCACAGGCGGTGCCTATTATAATCTTAGAAAAAAGATTAGGAGGTGCCGCTTGTGTTATTTAATCGGAAAAAAACGGGAAAAGGCCATTTGGCGTGGGGGATTTTCTATGGCATAGCATTGACGGGATTTACAGTGTATACATTACTTGACGCATTTGTGCTGCCGAAGAATGTGGTTGCATTGGAAAATAATAATACGGAAAGACAGACGATAGAGGAAACAGGAACGATAGAAGGCAAACAGGCCGTTGTAACAAAAAACAGTTATGAAAGTGAAGATATTTCTATAAATATTACAACAAAATATGAGTACGACACTAAGATTTACATTGCTGATGTTACAGTGAGTGATGTGTCATTTCTGCGGGCGGGGCTTGCAAATGGTGTTTTTGGAAGAAATATAAAAGAGACAACATCAGATATTGCAAAAGAAAATAATGCGATTTTTGCGATTAACGGTGATTTTTATGGGTTTAGGGACAGCGGTCCGGTTATAAGAAACGGAGTTCTTTACAGGTCAAATAAGAGAAGCGGAAGTAATGATGTACTTGCGGTTTATAACGATGGCAGTTTTGTCACGATGAAAGAGGAAAATGTGGATGCACAAAATCTTCTTGATAGTGGTGTTTTGCAACTTTTCAGCTTTGGACCCACGCTTGTAGATAACGGACAGATAAGCGTGTCGGCAAATCAAGAAGTAGAGCAGTCAATGAACAGTAATCCGCGTACTGCGATAGGAATGATAAGCCCGCTGCATTATGTGTTTGTTGTGTCGGACGGACGAACTTCGGAAAGTGCCGGGCTGTCGCTGGCACAACTTGCGGCAGTTATGCAGGATGCGGGCTGTCAGTGTGCATATAATCTTGACGGAGGCGGTTCATCTACGATGTGGTTTATGGGTGATGTGGTAAATAATCCGACAACAAACGGAAACAGTATTTCAGAAAGAAAGGTGAGCGATATTGTATACATTGGACAGTAAAAAAAGAGCCGTTATATGGGGCATTATAAGTATTTTTTGTATAGTATTTTTTAGCATATATAACAGATATTCGCATGGAGTTCATTCACCGTTTATGACATATTTCTTTGCGGTTCCGCTCATTTTCGGCTGCCTGCCGAATTGCATTGCTGTTATTTTGGACAGGAAAATAAGAACATGGCATATCGCTTCGGACATTTATTGTGCAGGAATTGCGGCAGTTACGGTAAGCTGTGTTCTGAGAGGAATATTTGAAATTGCCGGAACATCGTCTGTTTATCAGGCATTGCTTATGTGGTTTGGAATTGCTATGAGTGTAGTTGGTGCGGTTGCTCATGGAATATTTATGATAAAAAATGCATGAAAAAATATATTTTAAAACAAATACAAAGCATAATTCACAAAAATATAAAAAAATATTATGCAATTTTGTGAATTGTGCTTAAAAATATAATGTGATACAATCAAGGAAACTAGAACGGTGAAAATAGTTTCCTTGATTTTTTGTTATGGTAACGATGGCGACGGAGGTGATGATGTACGGAAAATACAAAAGAAAGAATTTTACAGGCGGCAATTACCGCTTTTAATGAAAAAGGACTGAAGTTTACTATGGACGACCTTGCAGCGATTCTTGGTATGAGCAAGAAAACGATTTATAATGTGTTTTCTGATAAGAATTCGTTGTTTCTTGATATGGTTGATTACCTTTTTGATACGATAAAGGAAAGCGAACAAAAAATAGTGAAGGATACATCGCTTTCTACGATTGAGAAAATAAGGCATATTCTCGGTGTTATGCCGGAAAGCTATAAAGAAATCGATTTTGGGCAGCTTTATCTTTTAAAAGATAAATATCCGGACATATACAGGAAAGTTGAAAAAAGGCTTGAAAGTGGCTGGGAGACTACACTTGGACTTCTTGAACAGGGGATGAATGAGGGTGTGATAAGACATGTTAATCTTACAGTGTTTAAGATGATGATGGAGGCTTCGCTTGAGCAGTTTTTCCAAAGAGATATACTTGTGCGTGCGGATATGACATATGCACAGGGACTTAATGAAGTTGTAGGTATATTGCTTAATGGAATAGAGGAGGCGGATTATGGAAGATAAGTCAAAGAAAATTTATGGAAATGATATTGACAGGAGAGCATACAGAAAAGCTGTCAATTCTAAAAAGAGATTTGCAAAAAAATATGGGGATGATTCTAGGAAAAATTACCCGGTAACGGTAAATAAGAATAAGTATATCGGTGATGCACTCGGAGTTTACGATGTCCGTGTCGGCGATAAGTCAGAAGTTAAGGAAACAGAAAAATTTGATACAAAGTCGGGAATTATTGTAGGTAATATAAGAATGGGGTTCGGACATTACCGTATTTCAATGGCGATTGCATCCGCAGCTAATGCTATGGGATATGTCCCTTACTGGATGGATTTGAATTCTTACGAAGATACAACATGTACAAAGGTTATAAAAGCACAGAATGATTTATATTCGCTTGGTTCAAGACTTTCGCAGAAAAGCAGGCTGTTTAACCATTTTGTATGGGAACCCATGAATTACGAAGGTTTCAGAAAGCTTTCATATAATGCATCAGACCAGAAAAATGCCGAGCTTATGGCTCCTGTATATAAAAATGTTCCGAAAGAAATACCTGTAGTTGCGACGCATGTCTGGCCTGCACAGGCAGCAGTCCATGCAGGAATGAAATATGTTGTCAATGCGATTCCTGATAACTGGCCGATGGCACTTCATTTATCAGAGGGAAGCATACATACTGTCCAGACACATTTTGCATATCAGGGATATAGGATTTTGAACGGAATGAATGGTAAAAAGGTTCTGAATCCAATGCCGTCAGAAAGTCTTATATACACAGGACATTATATAGACCATGAACTTGTTGCTGGTATAGAGACTGATTGTAAAGCAAGAAGGGAAAGAAAGAAAAATAAAAAGACTATGAGATTTCTTCTTACAATAGGCGGTGCCGGTGCACAGAAAGAAATTTTTGCACATATAATCAGGTATCTGCTTCCTTATGTTAAGTCAGAAAAAGCAGCTCTTTATGTTAATGTCGGTGATTATAAAAATGTGTGGGATGATTTGGAACGTGAAATTCCTGAAATGTCAGATATTGCAATAAAACATTTCGATGACTGGGATGATACAACAAAGTTTGCAAATGATGCACTGACAGGTGATGTTACGGGAATTCATGGATTTTTCCATAAAAATATTTTTGAGGCGGTTTACTGTACTAATCTTTTGATGAGAAGTGCGGATGTGCTTGTCACAAAGCCAAGTGAACTTGCATTTTATCCGGTTCCGAAGCTTTTTATCAGGCGTGTCGGCGGACATGAGCAGTGGGGAGCAATCCATTCTGCCGAGATTGGAGACGGAACACTTGAATGTAGGGATATTCCGCATACATTGCAGATGATAAAGCTATTTATGAATGATGATAAGCTGCTTTGCGATATGTGCGATAATATCGAAGCAAATAAAAAAGCGGGTATTTACAACGGTGCATATGAGGCAGTCAAAATTGCTATGAATATGAAGAAGGAGTGAGATGAGTATGGGGCTTAATAAAAAAGAAATGGCATCATATGGTATTGGTGCGGTTGGAAAAGACATGGTATACATGTTCTGTGCAAGTTATATTTTATATTATTATCAGGATATTCTTGGGGTTAGTGCGATTGCCATGGGAATTATTCTTATGGCTGCGAGAGTATTTGATGCATTTAATGATCCTGTGATGGGTGTGATAGTTGCAAAGACGAGAACACGCTGGGGAAAGTTCCGACCGTGGCTTTTTGTGGGAACTGCACTTAATGCGGTAGTTTTATATCTTATGTTTGCTGCACCACCTGCATTAAACGGAAGCGGTCTTGTTGCATATGCAGCGGTTACATATATTTTATGGGGTGTTACATATACTATGATGGACATTCCGTACTGGTCAATGATTCCTGCATTTACTGAAGGAGGCAGGGAGCGGGAAAATATGTCTACAATGGCTCGTTCATGTGCAGGAGCAGGTTCTGCAATTGTTACAGTAATAACAATGCAGTGTGTTTATCTTCTTGGAAATGGAAATGAATATACAGGATTTAAGTGGTATGCACTTATAATTTCAATATTGTTTTTTGTATCAATTCTTATAACTTGTGTTAATATAAAAGAAAAGTCTACGGTTAATGTTGAAAGTGTATCAGTAAAGCAGATGTTTAAGGCACTCGTACAGAATGACCAGGCAGTTGCTGTGGTTGTGACAATTGTGCTTATCAATGCCTCTGTATACATAACTTCAAATCTTGTAATTTACTTTTTTAAATATGACTTTGGTGGTGCCGATTGGTATAATGGATATACACTTTTTAACACATTCGGCGGTGCGGTTCAGATTCTGTCAATGATGGTTCTGTTTCCGCTTCTTAGAAAATTAATGAACACAATGAAAATATTCTATGTAAGTTTTGCAATGGCAATCACAGGATATATAGTGCTTCTAATACTTGTATTTACATCAATGTCAAGCGTATTTGTTTTATTTATACCTGCGTTTTTCATATTTGCGGCAAATGGAATGTTACTTGTACTGACTACGATTTTCCTTGCAAATACTGTAGATTATGGTGAACTTAAAAATAACAGGCGTGATGAGAGCGTGATTTTTTCTATGCAGACATTTGTTGTTAAACTGGCATCGGGTGTTGCGGCACTTGTAGTTTCAATCTGTCTGTCACTGAGCCATCTTAGCAGTAATACTGATGCAGATGCAGCGGTCACAACGGGCGGTTCGGTTGCAGGACTCAGAATGACAATGACTGTAATCCCTATAATCGGTCTTATTATTGCACTGATTTATTTTCACAAAAAATATATTCTTACAGACAAGAAAATGGAAGAGATTACAAAAGGCATTAAAGAGCGTAGAAACTGATTACTTATAAGGATGGATAAATTATGATTACTGCACAAAATGGCATTTATAAGCTTGATACAGATAATACATCATATATATTCAGGGAGTGCGAGAGCGGACATTTACAGCATCTGTATTATGGAAGAAAAATTCATGCGGATGCACAGGTTCTTTGCGAAAAACATGTTAGCATACCAGGAAATACTAATATATACAGTCCTGATTTTAATAATTTTTCACTTGAGGATATGTGCCTTGAAATGTCTTCATGGGGAAAGGGTGATATAAGGGAGCCGTTTATAGAAGTAAGCCATGCTGACGGAAGTAGTACGTCTGATTTTTTATTTGAAAGTTCTAAGATTACATTGGGAAAAGAAGAATCAGAAACGCTTCCGGGCTCGTATGATGAAGATGGAAATGTCGGACATCTTACAGTTATTTTAAAAGATTCAAATTATAATCTTAAGCTGGAATTACACTATTATGTATATGAAAAATGTAATGTTATTACAAGAAGTGCAAAGTTTATAAATGAGAGTACAGATGATGTCAGATTAAACCGTCTTATGAGTATGCAGCTGGATTTTAATGATTCTGATTATGAACTTTCGTCTTTTAATGGTGCATGGATAAGAGAGATGAATAGGAATATTATCAGCCTGGATGCTGGAAAATATGTCAATGAATCAGTTACGGGAACATCATCAAACCGTGCAAATCCGTTTGTTATGATTGCAAGACATAATACATCGGAGAATTTCGGAGAGTGTTTTGGATTTAATCTTATTTACAGCGGCAATCATTATGAGGCAGCACAGGTTAATTCTTATGGAAAGTTAAGAATTGTAACAGGGATTAATCCGTCATTATTTTCCTATAAAATCAGTGCCGGAGAAAGTTTTGAAACTCCTGAGGCAGTTATGACTTATGGATATGCTGGATTTAATTCAATGAGCCATAATATGCATGATTTTGTAAATAATCATATTGTACGCGGCAAATGGAAAAATAGAGTGCGTCCCATATTGTTGAACAGCTGGGAGGCAGCATACTTTAATATTAATGAGAAAAAGCTTTTAAGACTTGCAAAAGCCGGAAAAGAAGCCGGCGTCGAGCTTTTTGTAATGGATGATGGCTGGTTTGGCGAAAGAAATGATGATACGTCATCGCTTGGGGACTGGACACCGAATGAAAAGAAACTTCCCGGTGGCATTAGGGAGATTGCGGATAAAATCAAAGCACTAGGGCTTGACTTTGGAATATGGGTTGAGCCTGAGATGGTTAATGTTAAGAGTCGGTTATATGAAAAACATCCGGAGTGGGTTGTTGATATTCCTGAAAAGCCACATTCAGAAGGCAGAAACCAGAGAATTCTTGACCTTTCAAATACTGAGGTTCAGGATTACATAATAGAGCAGATGAGCAATATTTTTTCATCGGCTGACATTTCCTATGTGAAATGGGATATGAACAGGATTTTCAGTGATTATTATTCAAAAAATCTCCCACCTGAAAGGCAGGGAGAGATGGCACACAGATATGTATGCGGATTGTACCATTGTATGAGAGAACTTACAAAAAGATTTCCTGATATTTTATTTGAGGGCTGTTCAGCTGGCGGTAACAGGTTTGATCTTGGGATTCTTTGTTATTTTCCGCAAATCTGGGCAAGCGATAACACAGATGCACTTTGTCGTACACAGATTCAGTATAATTACAGTTATGGCTATCCGCTAAGCTGCATTTCAGCACATGTTTCGGCGAGTCCTAATCATCAGACATTAAGAAATATGCCGCTTGAGACAAGATTTGCTGTTGCGGCGTTTGGAAATCTCGGATATGAATTTAATCTATGTGATTTGCCAAAAGACGAATTTATGGCAGTTAAAGCTCAGATTGAATTGTATAAAAAATGGCGTGAAGTTATACAGTATGGTACTTTTTACCGCAGAGAATGTTTTGATAACAGAAATTCACGTAATCATGGTGTGCTTAATAACGGAGCTGGCAACAATGCTTCATGGTGCGTTGCATCAAAGGATATGAGCAAAGCTGTCGGATTTACTATGCAGAAACTTGTCGTGCCTAATACACAATTCGCCTGTTTTTTTGCGAATGGCTTAAAGGACGATGCTTTATATCATTTTTACAACAGAAGGTTAAAGCATAATATTAAAGAGTTTGGGGAGCTTGTAAATATGGTTTCACCTGTTCACATAAAACAGGGTTCTCTTGTTCAGGAACTTGCCTCAAAATTTGTGAAACTGGATGGAGAGACAGAAGATTATACGGCTTACGGAGACACACTTATGTATGCCGGAGTTAAGTTAAAACAATCTTTTTCTGCTACAGGATACAGTGAAGATGTAAGGCTGTATCAGGATTTTGCTGCAAGATTGTATTTTATGGAGGAAGTAAATGCAGACGATAACGCTTGAAACAAATGAAAGATATAAGCATTTGGAAAAAGGATTTATTGAAAAATTCGGACATGCCACGGAATATGAAAATGGTGGAAATTGTACAATTCAGTTTTTTTCAGCACCGGGACGCAGTGAAATAATAGGAAATCATACCGACCACAACGGCGGCAGGGTGATAGCGGCAGCTATTGATATGGATACAATTGCGGCAGCGGCTCCAAATGAAACTGATATTATTAGAATTTACAGCGAGGGACATGAATATATTGAAGTTGACCTTAAATCTATCGCTGATTATGTTAATAACTATAATACAGATGCAAAAGTATGCTATTTATACGACGGCAGCAGATCGCTTGTTGCGGGAATATGTACGTATATTATGAAAAATGGATTTGATGTGGGCGGTTTTGATGCGTATGTGACAACGCAGGTTATCCCATCGGCGGGAGTAAGTTCATCGGCTTCGTATGAAATGCTTATATGTGCAATTATTAATTTTATGTTTAATGATAATAAAATGACTGAAAATGACTGTGCAAAAGCAGGGCAGTACGCGGAAAATGAGTTCTGGCATAAGTCGTCAGGCCTTATGGACCAGATAACATGTGCTGTCGGTGGTGCCGTATATATGGATTTTTCTGATGAAAATGAAGTGAAGTTTACGAAGAAAAATCTTTCCTTTGAAAAATTCGGATACAGCCTTGTTATTGTAAATACAGGAAAAGGACATGCCGACTTAAGTGAAGAGTATTCGGCAATTCCTAAGGAAATGTTTTCGGTGGCAGAAGTGCTTGGATGTAAGCGTCTGTGTGAAACTAATATAGATGAATTAATGAAAGTGATTTTAAATCATGATAGTTACAATGACGCCGGTTCGATATTACACAGTGACAGAGCCGTGCTTCGTGCAATCCATTTTTTTGAAGAAAATGAGCGTGTGGACAGAATGGCGGAAGCGATTGACAATGATGATTTTGATTTGATAAAAAGAATGATTGATGAATCAGGAAAATCTTCGTGGGAACTTTTGCAGAACTGTTACTGTCCAAATAACCCTTCAGAACAAAAAATTTCACTGGCATTGACACTTACAGGGCGTTTCCTCAAAGGAACGGACAGCGTATGCCGCGTACATGGTGGAGGTTTCGCCGGAGTAATTATGTGCATACTGCCAGTGAAAGATGTTTATTCATATAAAGATTATATGGAACACATTTTCGGAAAAGGAAATGTGTATGTGGCATCAATAAGAAATTATGGTGCCGTAAAAGTCGAATTGGTATGATAAAATGTGTGCATGATGCAAATTTATTAACCAATTCCCCCGAACACGATTCCGAGTATTAAAACAAGAATACAGACAGGACAATAAATATATTTGCAGACAGGGTAAAACTTGTCTGTAAATTTATTTGTGTGTCCAAGATTCACCTGATTTTCTACATATTTCTTACCTAAAACCCAGAAGAACATTATTCCTGCGAGTCCTGCTCCGAGAGGGCAGATATAGATTGAAAGCACATCCATCCATTCGGATACAATTCCCTGTATACAAAGTGATACTATTAATGCGAATACTGCAATGACTGAGCATGATATTTTACGGTTTAACTTAAATTTTTCCTGAATTGTTGCAACAGGTGCTTCATACAGATTGATAAGTGATGAAAGTCCTGCCAAGAACACTGCAATAAAGAAAATAACTGCAATTATATAACCACCGGGCATTGATTTAAATAGTGCCGGAAGATATATAAATAAAAGTCCCGGACCGCCCTGGTTTAATCTTGCACCGGTTGTAGCCATTGCGGGAATAATAACGAGTGCTGCGAGCATTGCGGCGATTGTGTCAAATAATGCAACTCTGCCTGCCGCTTTTGGAATGTCTTCGTTATCAGAAAGGTATGAGCCGTAAATTAAAGTTCCGCTGCCTGCTACCGATAATGAGAAAAAAGCCTGACCAAGAGCATATACCCATGTCTTTGGTGAAAATAAATATTGTGTGTCTATTGTAAAAATGTATTTATATCCGTCTGCTGAACCGGGCTGGAAGAATACATAGATGCCAAGAATAATGAAAAGTACAAAAAATACAGGCATCATAATTTTGTTGGCTTTTTCAATTCCTCTTCCGACACCGAACATTAATATTCCAATGCCTGCTGCAAGTGCAAAAAACTGCCATAAATTATTGCCAAATGAAGATGCCATGTTTCCGAATTTTCCGGCAAAATCGGCTGTATCCTGAGGTGATAATGTTGAGCCTGTAAATGAGCCAATCATGTATTTTAAAATCCAGCCCATTACCACAGTGTATCCGATTGCCATTGCTAGCGAGCCGAGAACAGGAATAAGTCCGAGTATTTCGCCGAGCTTTCTTTTTCCTTTTGATTCGCAGGCAAGACCAAAAGCATCTATAGGACCGGATTTTGCAGCACGTCCGAAACTCATCTCACCGATTACGCCTGTGAAACTGATAAGTGCTACAAAGATTATGTATAACAGAAGATATGCACCGCCGCCATACATGGAAACGCGGGTAGGAAACATCCATATATTTCCCATTCCGACTGCAGAGCCTATACATGCAAGTATAAAGCCCCACTGATTGTTAAATGATTCTCTTTTTTTCATAAAGTTAAAAAGCCTCCCGATGTTTTTTAAATTAATAAACAATGTATTTACTATACAGTATCTTGATGTAAATGTAAAATACATATTTTAAAGCTTGAAACTGCGGGAAAAAGAAAGTCAAAGATTATAGTTTGTTTAGATACACAACCATTTGACGTGTAAAACTGCATAAATACCGTGTTTATAATTTTTTAATAAAATAATTAGCACTCACCTGTTGACAGTGCTAACAACGAGTGATATAACGTACTTGTAGTTAAGAAACAGACATCAAAGGAGGTTGTGTTATGAATATAAACAAATTTACTCAGAAGTCAATTGAAGCAGTAAACAATTGTGAGAAAATCGCTTACGATTATGGCAATCAGGAAATTGACCAGGAGCATTTTCTTTACAGCCTTATGACAATAGAAGACAGCCTTATTGCAAATCTCATTGAAAAAATGGATATCAATAAGGACACATTTATAAAAAATATCGAGACACTTCTTTCACAGAAGACAAAGGTTTCGGGAAATGTGAATCTTTATGTAAGTAATGATTTAAATAAGGTTCTTGTTAATGCAGAAGATGAGGCAAAAAGAATGGGTGATGCATATGTTTCAGTTGAGCATCTTATGCTTGCAATGATAGCAGCACCTAACAAAGCAATAAAACAGCTTTTTAAAACTTATGGAATTACAAGGGATAAGTTTTTATCAGTTCTTGCAACTGTTAGAGGTAATCAGTCAGTTAATTCCGATAATCCGGAAGCTACGTATGATACACTTAATAAATACGGACAGGATTTGGTTGAAAAGGCAAAGGAAGGAAAACTTGACCCTGTAATAGGCAGGGATAATGAGATTAGAAATGTAATCCGTATCCTTTCAAGAAAGACAAAGAACAATCCGGTTCTTATCGGTGAACCTGGTGTAGGTAAAACTGCAGTTGTCGAAGGACTTGCACAGCGAATTGTAAGAGGTGATGTTCCGGAAGGACTGAAGGATAAGAAGATATTTGCACTTGATATGGGTGCTCTTGTAGCAGGTGCAAAGTATCGTGGTGAATTTGAGGAGAGATTAAAAGCTGTTCTTGATGAGGTTAAGAAAAGCGAAGGCAGCATAATTCTTTTCATCGATGAAATCCATACAATAGTAGGTGCCGGTAAGACAGAAGGTTCTATGGATGCAGGCAATATGTTAAAACCTATGCTTGCAAGAGGTGAGCTTCACTGTATTGGTGCGACAACGCTTGATGAACATCGTCAGTATATTGAAAAAGACCCAGCACTTGAACGTCGTTTCCAGCCTGTTATGGTTGATGAACCTTCAGTAGAAGATACAATATCAATCCTTCGTGGTCTTAAAGACAGGTACGAAGTTTATCATGGTGTTAAGATTACAGATGGTGCGTTAGTTTCTGCTGCAACATTGTCTGACCGTTATATTTCAGAGCGTTACCTGCCTGATAAGGCTATTGACCTTGTCGATGAGGCATGTGCAATGATAAAGACAGAACTTGATTCAATGCCGGCTGAACTTGATGAATTGCAGCGTAAGATAATGCAGCTTGAAATTGAAGAGGCAGCTCTTAAAAAAGAGACAGACAATCTCAGCAAAGAGCGTCTGGGTAATCTTGAAAAAGAATTGTCAGAACTTCGTTCACAATTTAACCAGCAGAAAGCAAAATGGGACAACGAAAAAGCAAGCGTTGATTCCATAAGCAAGATTAAGGAAGAATTAGACCAGTTAAATAACGAGATAGCAAAGGCAAAGAGAAATTATGACCTTGAAAAAGCCGCAGAACTTCAGTATGGTAAGCTTCCGGCATTGCAGAAGAAGTTAAATGAGGCAGAAGAAAAGGTTAAAAATAAGAATCTTGACCTTGTACATGAGAGTGTAACAGAGGAAGAAATCGCTAAGATTATATCAAGGTGGACAGGTATTCCGGTTGCAAAACTTTCTGAAACAGAGCGTCAGAAGACACTTCATCTTGAAGATGAACTTCACAAGCGTGTAGTAGGACAGGATGAAGGTGTTACAAAAGTAACAGAAGCTATTATTCGTTCTAAGGCAGGTATAAAAGATCCTACAAAGCCTATCGGTTCATTTATGTTTTTGGGACCTACTGGTGTCGGTAAGACAGAACTTGCAAAGGCACTGGCTCAGAGCCTGTTTGATGATGAAAATAACATTGTAAGACTTGATATGTCCGAGTATATGGAGAAGTATTCAGTATCCCGTCTTATAGGAGCACCTCCGGGATATGTAGGATATGACGAAGGTGGCCAGCTTACAGAGGCAGTACGTAGAAAACCATATTCCGTTGTTCTTTTTGATGAAGTCGAAAAAGCTCATCCTGATGTATTTAATGTGCTTTTACAGGTGCTTGATGATGGACGTATCACAGACTCACAGGGCAGAACTGTAGATTTTAAAAACACAATCATTATCATGACAAGTAATATCGGTTCAACATATCTTCTTGATGGTATTGATGAGAATGGTGGAATTAAGCCTGATGCCGAAAATCTTGTTATGCAGGATTTGAGGGCACATTTCAGACCTGAATTTCTTAACCGTCTTGATGAGATTATAATGTTTAAGCCTCTTACAAAGGCTAATATTGGTAATATTGTCGATTTGCTTATTGCAGATGTAAATAAGCGTCTTGCGGATAAGGAATTAAAGGTTGAGCTTACACCTGAGGCAAAGGAGTTTGTTGTATCGCATGGATTTGACCCGACATATGGTGCAAGACCACTTAAAAGATATATCCAGAAAACAGTTGAGACACTTGCAGCAAAGCTTATTCTTGCAGGTAATATCAGTACAGGTACGATACTGATTGATGTTGACGGAGATAAGCTTGAAGCTCGCAGCAAGGGTGAAGTACAGAAATAATAAAAATACAGCAGCAGCCAAATTCCGGTGTAAGCACAGATTTTGGTGTGTATGTGTAAATTAAATGACAGCCGTATGAATCAGATAAACTGATTTGTACGGCTGTCATATTCATAATCAATATTACTTAATGCAGATATTATATCTTTTTTATCTATCATAAATGATTTGCAGAATTCATCAAGTGATGAATAATTATCCCTCAGCTGCATATTTGTAAAAGAAAGCAGCATTACAGGGTCTTTTGGTAAAGTAGTCACAGTATCTCTCCTTATTGACGTTTTCCAATATATTTGCACATTTATTGAAAAAAGTAAAGAGTAATTTTGGTTGATAAAAGTTACAGGTCTGTTATAATACAAATATAAGAGTTAAACAATTAACAATGTATGGAGTTATATTTTTTGTTTGGTGCATTTTGGCACAAGAATGGAGATTGTTATGTCGGTTCAGGATTATATGTCAGCTTTAAAGCTGGGGAAAAAAGAGTATCATGCATGTGTCAATAAGGGAGCATATCCATATCTTCCGGTTCTTGAGAATCTTGTTTCAGATGATGAGATTGATTCTGAAGTAAGCCTTTCGGTTGACCAGATTCCGTTAAGGCTTGTTGTCGGAACATGTAATGCTTCAAGAACTAATGCATTTGCGGGCAATTTCATGCCGCTTCTTGACTGGGGAACGGAATTTTCTGCAAAATGGGCGAGTCTTAGTGACAGCCAGGTTAATGAAGGAATAAGAGACCCGATTAAAGTATATGAATATATGAACAAGTTTTATGTACTTGAAGGAAATAAACGTGTAAGTGTATTAAAGTATTTTAATGCAGTTACAGTCAATGCAGAAGTAATACGAAAGATTCCCAAAAAGTCAGATAATCCGGAAGTTAAGATTTATTATGAATTTATGGAATTTTACAAATGCACAAGGCTCAATGATATATATTTCAGCGAAGTGGGAAGTTTTCCGTCACTTATGAAGCTTGTGGGAATTGAGCCGGATAAAAAGATGGATGAGGATGCCAAAAAAGATTTTGTGTCATGCTTTTTATCATTTAAGAATGCTTTTGATTCAAGAGGCGGCGACAGATTTGATTATCCGGTAGGAGACGCATTCCTGAGATTTATTCACATTTTCGGATATGATACAGTTAAAAAGATGACACCGTCAGATATGGCAAAGAATGTTGCAAAATCATGGGCTGAATTCGTATTGTTGTCAGAAGACAGTGCAGTTGATTTAAAGATGAATCCTACTGTAAATGAGCCTAAGAAAAACATTTTGAGTTATCTCCTTCCTAGGCCAGACAGCGGAAGCAAGAAACTGAAAGTAGGATTTATATATGAAAATACACCACAGGATTCGGAATGGTGTTATGCACATGAACTTGGAAGACAGTATATAGATGATACATTTGGTAAGCAGATAGAGACGATAAGCATTACTAATGTCAAGCCGGAAAAAGATGATGAGCATGCTATTGAGATGATGATAAAAAATGGTGCAGACCTTATATTTGTCACATCTCCGGCAATGACAATAGCAAGTGTAAAGATGGCGATTGCACATCCGGATGTAAAGATTCTTAACTGTTCGCTCAATACATCGCATAAGTATATAAGGACATATTATGCGAGAATGTATGAAGCAAAGTTTCTTACAGGGGTTCTTGCAGGAGCACTGGCAACACAGAATAAGATTGGATATGTTGCACAGTATCCTGTTTATGGTACAGTTGCTAATATTAATGCATTTGCACTTGGAGCGAAGTTTGTTAATCCAAGAGCGAAGATTTATCTGAAATGGTCGTCTGTAAAAGGTATCAATATTGAAGAAGAATTCAAGAAAGAAGATATTCACTATATTTCTGACCAGGATATGATAACTCCACAGTGTGGTTCAAGACGTTTTGGATTATATAATAATGAAGGCGTCGGCAACAGACAGCATATAGCAATGCCTGTATGGCACTGGGGTGTATTTTATGAAAAGCTTATACAGAGCATACTCAGCGGCTCATGGAAGAAAGATGAGGATTCTGACAGCGGCAGGGCTCTTAATTACTGGTGGGGCATGTCATCGGGAGTTGTTGATTTAATCTGTTCTAACAAAGTTCCGGTAGAGACAAGAAGACTGGTTGAACTATTTAGAAAAGTTATCTGTAATAATGAATTTGAACCATTTTCTGATGAGTTATATGACCAGAACCGACATCTTCAGAATAAAAAGGGACATGAGATGAGCCCGGAGGATATTATCACAATGGATTGGCTTCTTGATAATGTAGTTGGTGATATTCCTGCAATTGATGAGCTTGATGAAAGTGCAAGAGCAATAATGGTAAGTCAGGGAATTACGAGAGAATAAACATAAGTTGGGATTGAGTTGATTATGAGAATACTTGTATTAGCAGATGTTGAGTCTAAATATTTATGGGATTATTTTGAAAAGGAAAAGCTGGATGGAATTGATCTTATATTGTCTTGTGGCGATTTAAAACCGCAATATCTGTCATTTCTTGCTTCATTTTCAAAGGTGCCTATTCTTTATGTCCATGGCAATCATGATGACTGTTATGAGATTGCACCACCTGATGGATGCATCTGTATTGAAAATAAGATTTATGTATACCGTGGAGTCCGTATTATGGGGCTTGGAGGTTCTATAAGATATAATAACGGTAAGAATCAGTATACGCAGGCACAGATGAAACAGAGGGTAAGAAAAATGTGGCTTTCAATAAAGAAACATAAAGGAATTGATATCCTGCTTACACATTCACCGGCGGCCGGAGTTAATGATGGTGAAGATCATGTTCATAAAGGATTTGACGCTTTTGTTGATATATTGGACGAATATCAGCCAAAATATTTTATACATGGTCATGTTCATAAGAGTTATAGCAATGGTTTTAAGAGAGAGGACAAATATAAAAATACAGTTGTTATAAATGGCTACGACAGGTATATAATTGACGTAGACATATAAAAATATAAGGAGGGACACTATATGGCAAAATGGGTTTACAAATTTTCAGAAGGAAATGCTTCAATGAGGAATCTGCTCGGCGGAAAAGGTGCTAATCTTGCCGAGATGACAGGCCTTGGAATGCCTATACCACAAGGATTTACTGTAACAACGGAGGCTTGTACGGATTATTATGCAAGCAGCAGAAAAATCAGGGAAGAAATCGTAAACCAGATTTTTGATGCAGTTTCTTGGTTGGAGGAGATTAATGGTAAGAAGTTCGGCGATACACAAGAACCTTTGCTTGTTTCAGTGCGTTCAGGTGCAAGAGCTTCAATGCCGGGTATGATGGATACTATTCTTAATCTCGGACTTAATGATGAATCTGTTGAAGGATTTGCTAAAAAGACCGGAAATGCAAGATTTGCGTACGATTCTTACAGAAGATTTATCCAGATGTTTTCAGATGTTGTAATGGAAGTTCCTAAGTCATATTTTGAAAAAATCATTGATGAGATTAAGGAAAAGAGAGGAATAAAGTACGATACTGAACTTACAGAGGATGATTTAAAAGAGCTTATTGTAAGATTCAAGCAGGTTTACAAGGAAAATAAAAATCAGGATTTTCCACAGGAGCCAAAGGAACAGCTTATAGAGGCTGTTCAGGCAGTATTCCGTTCATGGGATAATCCGAGAGCCATTGTATACAGAAGAATGAATGATATTCCGGGTGACTGGGGTACTGCTGTTAATGTTCAGACAATGGTATTTGGAAATAAGGGCATGACATCAGGAACAGGTGTTGCATTTACAAGGAATCCGTCTACGGGTGAAAAAGGTATATATGGCGAATATCTTATCAATGCACAAGGCGAGGATGTTGTCGCAGGTGTCCGTACACCACAGCCGATTTCCAAGCTTGAAGAGGACCTTCCGGAATGTTATGAGCAATTTATGGAACTTGCGTTAAAACTTGAAAATCATTATCGTGATATGCAGGATATGGAATTTACCATTGAAGAAGGTAAGCTGTATTTTCTCCAGACAAGAAATGGCAAGCGTACAGCTCAGGCAGCAATTAAGATTGCATGTGATCTGGTAGATGAAAATATGATAACTCCGCAGGAAGCTGTTATGAGAATTGATGCAAAGTCACTTGATCAGCTGCTTCATCCGACTTTTGATGAGGAGTCCTTAAAAGCTGGAAATGTGGTTGGTGAGGCATTGCCTGCATCACCGGGAGCTGCTGCCGGAAAGATTTTATTTACAGCTGATGAGGCAAAAGAAGAAGGTATCGGGGGAAAAGGTGAGCGTGTAATTCTTGTAAGACTTGAGACATCACCTGAAGATATAGAAGGTATGCATGCTTCACAGGGTATTCTTACTGTGCGTGGCGGCATGACTTCACATGCTGCTGTAGTTGCCAGAGGAATGGGAACATGCTGTGTTTCAGGATGCTCTGATATTGTGATTGATGAAGAAAAAGAAGTATTTACACTTGGAGGAGAAGAATTCCACAAGGGTGATTATATTTCTCTTGACGGAACAACAGGCAAGATTTATAAGGGCGACATTAAGACAGTAGAAGCAACTGTAAGCGGTAATTTTGAAAGAATTATGAATTGGGCAGATGAGTACAGAAAGCTTGGTGTCCGCACAAATGCAGATACACCTAAGGATACGCTCAATGCTGTAAAACTTGGAGCGGAAGGAATCGGACTGTGCCGTACTGAGCATATGTTTTTTGAACCAGACAGAATACCTAAGATTCGTAAGATGATTCTTTCAAAGACTGTTGAAGGAAGAAAAGAGGCACTTAATGAACTTCTGGTATTCCAGAAGGCGGACTTTAAAGCCATGTATGAGGCGTTGGAAGGAAAGCCGATGACGGTTCGTTACCTTGACCCGCCACTTCATGAATTCCTGCCTACTGCAGAAGAGGATATTAAGGCACTTGCCGAAGATATGAATATTTCGGTTGATGAGATAAAAGCAACATGTGATGCACTTCATGAATTTAATCCTATGATGGGACACAGAGGCTGTCGTCTTGCAGTGACATATCCTGAGATTGCCGAAATGCAGACAAGAGCAGTTATGGAAGCAGCAATTGAAGTCCATGAAGAAAAAGGATATAATATTGTACCGGAGATTATGATTCCGCTTGTAGGTGAGAAAAAAGAATTAAAGTTTGTAAAAGATATTGTTGTAAATACTGCAGAGGCTGTTAAAGCTGAAAAAAATTCAGATATGCATTACAAAATCGGAACAATGATTGAGATTCCAAGAGCTGCACTTCTTGCAGATGAGATTGCAAGTGAGGCTGAATTTTTCTCATTCGGAACAAATGACCTTACGCAGATGACATTCGGATTTTCAAGAGATGATGCTGGCAAATTCCTTGACTCATATTATAAGAATAAGATATATGAATCAGACCCATTTGCACGTCTTGACAAAAACGGTGTCGGACAGCTTGTAAAAATGGCAGTTGAAAAAGGAAGAAGTGTACGTCCTGATTTGAAATGCGGTATATGCGGTGAGCATGGCGGAGACCCTTCAAGTATTGAATTCTGTCATCAGGCAGGACTTGACTATGTAAGCTGCTCTCCATTCAGAGTTCCTATTGCAAGACTTGCAGCAGCACAGGCTGCACTGACATATCCGGAGTGTAGACAGTCATGTAAGAGTTCCGATATTGATATGGATGAAATTAAGGAAAAAGCTAAAAAGGCAGCAGGAGAGGCTGCCAAGGTCGGAAAAGAAGTTGCTAAGGAAGCAGTCAAGGCAGGAAAAGAAGCTGCAAGAGTCGGCAAGGAAGTTGCGAAAGCTGCAGTTGCCGGAATTAAAGCCGGAGTTGCCGAAGGAAGAAAGGCTTATGAAGAAAATAAGAAAAATTAATTAAAAGTCTGTCATTAAACAAAGCTTTGGCGACTGTCATGATATCCTATAACCAACAAAAAATCGCACCTGCATAAAATTGCAGGTGCGATAATTTTTTAATATTAACGAGTCCTGTGCAGCTTACGGGCGGAACAATTCTTTTCTGCTTGACATAATCATCATAATGGATAAATATTAATACGAGGAGGAAGAGTGATGAAAAAGATTCTTATAGTGGAAGATGACAAAGATATAAGTATAGAATTAAAAGCATTACTTGAAAATTCAGGGTATGAGGCATCAATTCTTACTGATTTTAAAAATGCAAGTGATGAGATATTAAGAAATGAGCCTGATTTGGTGCTCCTTGATATTAATATCCCTTATATGAACGGAGAGATGTTGTTAAGGGATTTGAGACAAAAGACAGATGTTCCGGTTATTATGGTTACAAGCAGGGATTCAGAGGCGGACGAGGTATTATCAATGAGTTATGGAGCAGACGATTACATTACAAAGCCGTATAATCCTACAATATTGTTGTTAAGAATTAATGCTCTGTTAAAAAGAGCAGCGTCATCGTCAGCAAATAACAGCACATTTTACAGGGGAATGGAAATTCTGCCTCAGAAAGGTGTTATAAAATATAATGACGGAAGAGATGAGATGCTTCTTACCAAAAATGAAATGACAATATTTATGTGTCTGTTGGCAAAGAAAGACAGAATCGTATCGAGAGATGAACTTATGACTGAATTGTGGAATAATGAAGAATATTTAAACGATAACGCACTGACTGTTAATATAAGCAGATTAAGGGCAAGATTTAAAGATATAGGCATAGAAGATGTTATTGAGACAAGAAAAGGTCAGGGATATATATTGGTATGAAATTTGGAAAGTATCTGAAAGACAGGCTGTATTCAGTTATTATTTATATATTTGTTATTATTGCGGTTATATTGCTTATGACTGCGTTTAAGTCGCAGATTGAGTTGAAAATAACGGTTGGAATTATAATTACATTATTGTGGATATCGGAAATTTTCATAGATTTTTTTAGAAAGAAAAGATATTTTGATGAGTTTGTAAATAATACGCAGAATCTTGAACAGAAATATCTAGTTATGGAAATGCTCAGTGAGCCGTCGTTTTATGAGGGTAAAATTATATACGATGTGATAAGCGATATAGATAAATCGATGGTGGAAAATGTTAAAAAATATTGTCATGCTACGCAGGATTTCAAAGAATATGTTGAGATGTGGATACATGAAATAAAGCTTCCGATAGCATCAATGACTTTGATTCTGCATAATTATAAAGAAAAATATCCTGATGTGACAGAAAGAATGACACATCACGTAAACAGAGTGAATAATTATCTTGAACAGATTCTGTATTATGTGAGAAGCGAAAATGCACAGAAAGATTACATTATAAGCAACTGTCGTCTTTCCAAGCTGATTGCGGCCGTGGCGGTAAAAAATAAAGACGATATTCTTGAAAATAATATTGATTTTCAGGTTGAAAATGCAGATGCTGACGTATGCACCGATTCAAAATGGCTTGAATTTATACTTAATCAGATAATAAGCAACAGCATAAAATACCGTGACGAAAAGAAAACGGACGGCAGCGTAATAAAAATATATGTCATAAAAAATGATAAATCGACAGTACTTAATATTTATGATAACGGAATAGGAATACCGGCGGCCGATTTGCCAAGAGTGTTTGACAAATCATTTACGGGAGAAAATGGACATGCCTACTCAAAAGCTACCGGAATGGGAATGTATATAGTAAAGAATCTTTGTGAAAAACTGGGACACAAAATAACAATCGAATCTGTAAAAGATGAGTATACGCTTGTAAGTATTGAGTTTTTTAAAAATGATTTTTATAAAGAGACATTAGTATTACGCAATATTATGTAATGTTACAAAATTGTAATGTTGTGTAATATTAGTCGAACGACCGAATTAATAAAAAGTGGTAAAACATAATTAATCTAAATGAAAGGACAGATTATTTATGGAAACGATACTTAGAATTGACAATATTGAAAAGTATTATGGAAACAAATCGAGCCTGACAAAAGCGATTGACAATATTTCTTTTGAGGTAGAAAAAGGCGAATTTGTATCTATAATGGGAGCGAGTGGCTCTGGAAAGACCACGCTGCTTAATTGTATCTCTACACTTGATAAAGTTACGTCCGGCAGAATATTTGTTGGCGGATATGATATTACGGGATTAAAGGGAAATAAGTTAAACAAGTTCCGAAGAGAGGAGCTGGGATTTATTTTTCAGGATTTCAATCTGCTTGATACACTTACAGCATATGAAAATATTGCACTGGCACTTTCTATTCAGAATATAAAAGCCGGTGAAATTGACAGACGTGTGAAAAAAGTTGCAAATGAACTTGGAATTTATGAAGTGTTAAATAAATATCCGTATCAGATGTCAGGTGGACAGAAGCAGAGAGTTGCAAGTGCTAGAGCGATTATCACTAATCCAAAGCTGATTCTTGCTGATGAACCTACAGGAGCACTCGATTCAAAATCTTCAAGAATGTTACTTGAAAGTTTTAACTATCTTAATGCAGAACTGGAAGCAACAATACTTATGGTTACACATGATGCGTTTACTGCAAGTTATGCAGACAGGGTAATATTTATCAAGGACGGCAAAATTTTTAACGAGATTAATAAAGGCGACAATACCCGTAAAGAATTTTTTGATAAAATTATTGATGTTGTAACACTGCTCGGAGGAGATTTGAACAATGCTCTTTAAAATTTCTGTAAAAAACATCAGAAAGAGTTTTAAAGATTATGCCGTTTATTTCTTTACTCTTATACTTGGTGTTGCGGTATTTTATGTATTTAATGCGATTGACAGTCAGACAGTAATGCTTGATGTCAGGAAGAACGTTTATGACATAATAAAGCTTATGAACGAGATGCTTAGTGGTGTGAGCGTATTTGTGTCATGTGTTTTGGGCTTCTTGATTATTTATGCAAGCAGATTTCTTATCAAAAGAAGAAATAAGGAATTTGGAATTTATCTTACGCTTGGAATGAGCAAGAGAAAAATATCAGCAATTTTGTTTTTTGAAACATTATTAATCGGCATTGTTTCACTTGTTGTGGGACTTCTTCTCGGAACAGTTTTATCACAATTTATGAGTATCCTTGTGGCCAATCTTTTTGATGCGGATATGACAAAATTCAAGTTTACATTTTCGTCAAAAGCATGTGTGAAAACACTCTTATATTTCACAATTATGTATTTACTTGTAATGGTATTTAATGTTGTGAATATAAGCAGATGCAAGCTGATAGACCTTCTTAACGCAGGAAAAAAGACAGAGAAAGTCAAAATGAAAAATCCTGTTATATGCACAATCGTATTTGTAATTGGAGTGGGAATTCTTTCGTATGCGTATTGGATGGTAACTGCCGGATTTTCAAATATGGATATGGCGGATAAGATAATTATTCCTATTGCTATGGGCTGTGTTGCTACATTTTTGATTTTTTGGTCGCTGTCGGGTCTTCTTATAAAAATATTTACAAGTATCAAGGGCGTATATTATAAGGGCGTGAACAGCTTTGTGTTAAGACAGTTTTGCAGCAAGATTAATACAACGGTATTTTCAACAACGATTATATGTTTAATGCTTTTTATCACAATAAGTGTTTTGTCGGCTGCTTTGTCAATGAAAAATTCAATGTCTTCGGATTTTAAAAAAATGTGTCCTGTAGATATTCAGTTTACAAAAATCAGCTATGAAGCGTTAAAAGAGGCTTATGCGACAGCGGATAAGGATAGTGATGATTATGAAAAGACAACAAAAATCCTTGAGGATTCAAAGCTTAGTATAAGTGATACGCTTAAAAATAACGGCTTTGACGTTGATGAGTATTTAAAAAATATGACAGAATACAGTGTTTATCAGACCGGGCTTGAAGAAATGGATACATTGGGAATTCTGGCAGATGAAATTTGTGAAAAATATCAGATGGTTTCATTTTTGTCACCCGTCAATTTTATGAAATTAAGCGATTATAATAAAATTGCAACGCTTTACGGTAATGAAACTTATTCGCTTGGTGATAATGAATATTTAATTGTTGCCAATTTTAAAACAGTGGCAGATATAAGAAATATGGCATTAAAGGCAGGTACAAAGATTGATATAAACGGGAAAACATATTCTCCGAAATATCAGGAATGTAAGGATGGATTTATTGAACTTGCTTCGCAGCATGTAAATGATGGAATTTTTATTGTACCCGATGACGCATTGACAGACTCCCAGCTATATAAATGCGGAATGACAGCGGATTATAAGGCTGATTCAAAAGAAGAAAAATATGATATAGAAAATAAACTTGATGATATATCGAAAAATATTTTTAATCAGACGAGTTATCTTTCATATAATTCAAAAATTGATTTGGCAGAGGCGAGTGTAGGGCTTGGTGCACTGGTAACATTTATCGCATTGTATCTTGGAATTATATTCCTTATAAGCAGTGCAGCAATACTTGCTTTAAAAGAATTATCTGACAGTGCGGATAATAGGGAAAGATATGGAATGATTAGGAAAATCGGTGTTGATGAGAAAATGATTAACATGGCGTTATTTAAGCAGATTGGAATATTTTTTGCTTTTCCGTTGCTTCTTGCAATAATTCATTCTGTATTCGGAATTAAATTCATTAATTTGATTCTTCAGACAATGGGTATGAGTTCAATGCTTGCGTCGGTTGGTATAACATTTGTATTTCTAGTTGTTATTTACGGAGGATATTTTATTATCACATATCTTTGCAGTAAAAGCATTATAAGACCATAATAATAAAAAATAAGCCGGGCAGTATAAGCTGTCCGGCTTAAAGTATTTTTATTTACGCGTGTAACGAGCCAAAGTCCGTGCTTGCACGAGACCTTGGCGA
>OOAH01000135.1_pt1 | contig 91101 bp, 62 predicted proteins | sample 1671801 | NCBI WGS metagenome assembly OOAH01 (sample SAMN06348194, study PRJEB24527) | human gut metagenome | biome: human gut; feature: ankylosing spondylitis patient; material: feces | host: Homo sapiens | place: China | collected 2015-10 | reverse complement strand
GGGGGGGGGGCGGTTTTACCCTAAAGGGTGTGATTATGACATCTATGTTAACATGCAAGGAAATGTAAAAAAAAATATTGAAAAACTATATTTTGCATTCTTAAAGAAAAATGTTAGCCGAATTGTAAACCATTATCCACGGCTAACAAAAAAAGAACAAATAGTACTGCAATGCTTACTGAAAAGTAAGGGGGGGGATGAAATAAAAAATCAGCTAAAAATTGAAGAAAAAACACTATCATGCTACCGAAGCAGGATAACAAGAAAATTTGGCTGTAAAGGGTACATAAGGTTTATGTATCTTTACAGTCTTAATAAAGAAATGGTTGATGAAAGATGTCTCATGCCAAGTATTTAGAAAAAAAGGGGAGGAGGGGGTGAAAGCACTCTTTCATTTATTTATTGTTTTATTTCTGTTTTATATGTCAGTTTATTGTTTTTATTCATATGTGTCAGAGAGAAGAAGAATAAAAAAAATATTCCGCTCGCACAGAACATTGATAAATAGACGAAAAAAATCAAACTTAATAAAATATATCACATTCAATAAATGACATCAGCGCGGTATATAACTCACGACAATTTTAGTTGGCAGATAAGTATGCATATTGCATGCGCCATTTATGTATAAAACACCTATCAAAGATCTCAAAAAATAGGGTCACTATACATTATAATGTATCTCCAGCAAATGAGAATATATAAAGAAAAAAGGATTAAGGTAAGAAAAATAATGAGATTGTGTGTCGTTACAGAAAACACTTATTTCTTTGCCGGCATGGAATATATTTTCGCAGAGGTTCAATGCTGTCTTTGCAGAATATCGAGTTGTGATGTATATGCATGCACTCCTGATTCAAACGCAATATTTTTATTGGATGGTGTGAATCACAAAATTTCGATAAAAGAGTATAGCTATCTAAAAAAAATAGGCTCACCTGTTTTTTTTATTCTGAACACAAACTGTAAAGTTAATTCCACCCTCATCGGAATTAACATCATTGACGCACACGAGGCTATCCTTATTCTAAAGGATATCATGCTTTCTCTATTTAATGGGGGGAAACAGCTTGATTATAAACCAATAAATTTGACAAAGAAGGAATCTTTTGTTCTTAGATTATATATAGATGGGTTATCATTAACACAGATAAGTGAAAAAATAGCCATTAGAAAAAAAACCCTTTTAACTCACACACGGAATATTCTTAATAAGACCGGTGTAAAACACCACAATCACCTTAATATTTTAAAAAACATCCTTGGCATCCACTTAGCTTATTAAAGATGGTATAACTTTTGGTGTCCACAGATTTGTGCGTTTAAAATTATATACATTATTAATGAAGGAGAATGAATGCGTAGAATTACTATATTTATATTATTCCTGTTAGTTGCTGTAACTTGGGGAACCACCTGGATAGCTATGAAGATTGCTCTTGAAAGTATCCCTCCAGTCTTTGCTACCGGGATGAGATTTTTATTTTCCGCTCCATTATTAATCATTATCGCATGGGTAAAAAAAATACCATTTTTGTTTCCTGTTGGCCAGCGTCTATTTCAACTTGCAATTAGTATATTTTATTTTGCCATTCCTTTCTCGCTAATGATTTATGGTGAGGTTTATGTAAACCCAGGACTTGCCTCTATTATATTTGCAAATATGCCGGTGGCTGTTTTAATAGCATCATTTTTATTTTTGAATGAAAAAACAAACTCAATACAGATTACTGGCCTAATTATCGCATTAGCTTCACTTTCGTTCATCCTTATCACGGAAGCGCGGGAAAGGACAGAAAGCCAGTGGACGGGTGTTGTTGCCCTTTCTTCTGCAGTAATAATTCATGCCATAGTATATACTCAATGTAAAAAAAGATGCTGCACAGTCTCTGTTATATCGTTTAATGCATTACCGTGTTTTATAGCTGGGATTATTCTTTCTCTGGTGGGGAGTTTCTTTGAGAGGCCACAATTATCAGCTTTTTCTTTACACTCTATATTAGCAACAATGTATTTAGGCTGTTTTGCTGGAGTTTTTGGGATACTGTGTTATTTTTCTCTTCAGAAAAGGGCTAGCGCTTTCCAAGCTTCGCTCGTATTTCTCATCTTCCCTCTAATTGCAGTAAGCTTGGAAAGCTATATATATGGGAAAACCATATCCACATACTCAATTTTACTGATTCCCCCCCTCGTCATTGGAATGTTCCTCACACTTATCCAAAAAAATCCTGTCATTGATAAATGTAACATGAATAACAAAATGAATAGCTGAAAATATAGTATAGATAACGATTTCATGAAGTAAAATAATGTTCTTTTAAATTTATTTATTATCTTCTAATTTACTTCCCTGCGCTAAAGTTAGCGCAGGGAAAATTTAAATTATATTTAACTTGCGGATGCGATGGATTTTATTAACCTCTAGCACGGATCAAATATTTTTTTATCTCAAGTAACTCATCACACGAGCTTGAAAATGCCAGCGGCCTAAATCCATTATCCTTTCCTTCAAGAAAACAATTGCAACTTTCGATTAAAAACGCATTGGCTTTCTGTATATTAAATTCCAACAAAGATTCATTATAAAGAAGAATAAAAAAATCATCCTCTGGGTATTGAAAAAGCTTTTTATCCATAATTGACACTCAAAATCTTATATAACACCAGCTATTTATTCCTGCTTAGTCCTAATAATTAGGATTAGAATGAAACTACCGCCCCTACATAATAAGCCCGCCCTAACTCATTATAGGGACTAGCCCCTTCTGAAAATCGGTAGATCTGCTTATCGAGGATATTGCTGACACAGACGTTAAGACCAAAATTTTATTAAAATCGTAATTAAAGTTCGTTTCCACCAGAGAATAAGCCCCCAGCTCTTTACCTGACAGGACGCCAGTATCTTCTCTCCGAGTTATCCGGATGAGTAGTGATAATTATTATCATGTATGGGAAAGAAATTCAACCCTCTGTAATTTAAGCATTAGGCATAAGGGCCTGAGCTACGGGGCAGGTACCCGCTAGCTCTGATATCCATTTAGGGTGAAATAGCCCGACGCGTTATATGAATATCTTCATTGAAACGAGACATTGCAGTATTATGCAATACCGTGCTATCAAAAGTTTTAGGCTCGTCCTTATGTCGTTTCCCCCATGTAAGTTGCGGGGGCTATATATCTCGTCTAATGCTTACATATAGCGGTCATTCTACACTTATAATAGCCTTATGCCATGAGCCATATCTACACAGATGTCTGAAAGTATTCTCGGGTCAAGTCAACCTTTTAGTAAACCAAGCCCGTCAATCAATGCGCCGCGCCACCATGCGTAATCGTGACCACCGGTGTAAATTGCGTAATGGCTATCGACGCCAGCATTCAGCAGACGCTGATGAAGCTGCTGAACGTGCAGTACTGTCGAACCTTCCAGTGATCCCACGCATAGGCGGATACGAACATTCTGCGGTGGGGCAGAAAGCAGATGCTCGCTCACCCATGACGTATCGGTTTCTCTGAATAAGCTTGGCCGGCAGGCGCCTTCCGGTGTCCACCACATTGAAGGGGAGTGGCTGAGCGCCAGGCCGAACGTTTCTGGTGCGTGACGAGCGGCTATTAGCGCGCTGACTCCGCCGAGGCTCTGCCCGGCCAACACTGTGCGAGAACGGTCTGCCCACTGCCGCTGCGGTTGTTCGGCACGAATAGTCGGCAGTAGATGCCTAGCAATATCCGTTATCAGTTCGCTGCGCCCGCCAAGTATCGCATTGCGCTCGTGTTCATCGATGTTGTCGATGCCCATTATAGCTACGGGAACGATGCGTCCGTTGTTTATAGCAGCGTCAATTGCCGCGCATACTCCTAGATGATCGAACCACGTTTCACCATCGGGCAGCACCACTAGGCCTAGGGGCTGCAAAACATCAACGTCCGGCATATAAAGCTGAACCCGGCGCGATTGCCCGGCGATAATGCGCGAGGAGGTAAGCAATTGCCCTGTGGGTGAGCCGCCGCTCCATTCGGGCTGGGCGGGGGCTTTATCGAGCGTCAGCACCGATTCCTGTGAGCTTCCCCGAACGCTAATTCTTGGCGTTTTGTTTAGCGGATCGGCGTGCCCGGGGAGAGCGGCAAAGCGGCCTCCGGCCTGTGCAATCATCTTGGCCGGAGTGCCGAGGGGGATTTCTACCAGCGAATAGGAGCCGCAGTAACTTGCGGGTAAACGCAGCGTTAGTGTCCAGATATCCGTCCCGGGAAGGGGGGTCATCATGCCTTTTGCTACGTGCTCTTTATCCGTTACCCGATTCAGACGCAGATATACGCCCTGCAGAGAGTGCCAGGCACGCCACAGAAAGGTCACTTCACGCTCGTCTTCCGCCCCTTCGACCGGCATCACCAGCGGTCCATTCAGCGATTCAGCGTCGCGCCAGAAGTCAGAAACGTTAGCAATGTGGCCTGCTGCCAGTTGGCTACGCAACCTGGCGATAGCTGAGGGATGTTGTTGCATGTTCAGCATTCACTCTCTTTGAAAATTAAGGAGAACAGTATAAATAGCTAAAGCGGCTGTTCCCGGAACAGCCGTTTCAGAGCGTGTTTTTTTAATGTTTAATGTGCACTGTAACTATCCCGCGATGTCGTGCTGTCGATGTAGCACAGTACTGCCGACACTGTCATGCCATAACTGGTTATAGAGGCCGCCTGCAGCTAAAAGCTGTTCGTGAGTGCCGTATTCAGTTAGCTGCCCCTTATCGAGAACGGCAATCAGTTCGCAGCGCTGCGCGGTTGTCAGACGGTGCGCCACAATCAGCGCCGAGTGCTTCCTGGCGTGCGCGACATCTATTAACGATGACATCAATCGTTCTTCGGATGCGCGATCCAAGCGTGACGTAGCTTCGTCGAGTAGCAGGATGTGAGCATTCGCTAATTGCGCGCGAGCCAGTGCAATCAGCTGGCGCTGACCTGCGGGCAGATCGGCACCGCCGTTATTCACCGGTGTCCGGAATCCCTGCGGCAAATTGCGTACCGTCTCATACAGCCCAGCCCGCAGTGAAGCAATCTCAACGTCGTCATTAGTGCTGGATGGCCGTGAATAACGAATGTTTTCCGCAATATCACTACTAAACAGCGCCACATCCTGATCGACCATCCCAATCTGGAGACGGTAATCGGCAAGCGAGGCATCATCAATCGTCAGATCACCGATGCTGATACTGCCGTAGGTGGGGGAATATAACCCGGCAATCAGCTTAATCAGCGTTGACTTACCCGCACCACTGCGACCGACGACCGCGACAACCGTTCCCTCGGGGATCGTCAGGGTAAGTTTGTTCAACGCCGGCTCGGAACTGTCGGGATAACTAAACGTGACATCATCAAGATGAAGCGCACCGGTGGCGGGCGGTGCAGAAGAGGGGGTTACGTTCTCAGTGCCTTCGGTCGCCAGCAGTTCATCAATATGTTTACCGCTGGCCGTCGCCTGCTGCCAGGCGTCGACAATCCCTGATAACTGCTGAACTGGTCCGTAGAATTGCCCCAGCAGCAGGTAGAAAGCCGCCATCACCCCGGCGGTCATTTCACCTTCGGCGACCCGCGATGCACCCACCAGCAGAACGGCGGCATAGGAGGCCTCGGTGCAGAAGGTCAGGAACGGGAAATAGACGGCAAGGTATTTTTGCGCACGCACGCGGGTCGCGCGGAAGCGATCCGATAACGCACGCAGCCGTGCTGCCTCCTGTTCCTGCTGGCCATGCGATTGCACGACGCGCAAGCCGGAGACTTTCTCCTGCAGGGTGCTGTTAACTTTGCCTATTTCCAGCCGCGCCTGCGCATAAGCAGGGGAGCTGAGTCGGCGATAAATCCAGGTTGCCAGTGCGACCAGTGGCACCGCACTTAATGCCGTCAGCGCAAGGAGCGGGTCGAGCCAGAACATGGTGGCGGCGATAGCGAACATCGTCACCAGGCTGGTGGCCGCACCGGCAAGGCCGTTTTGCAGAAAGCGGGCGAGAGAGTCCACATCAACGGTCATGCGGGTCAGACGCGAATCGACATGCTTTTCATGCCAAGGGAGGCCAAGACGCAGCATATGGCCGAAGGTGCGCACACGCACGGTATGCTGGACTGACTCCGCCGCCCTGGCGGCGAAGACCGTCTGCAGCGAATAACAGCACCAGCTCACGGCTACTAGGCACAGGGCGAGCAGGACGCAGAGGCCGATAGTCGACATATCGCCTGCGGAGACACCGGAGTCAATGCCGCGCTGCAGCAGTATCAGTACCCCGACGCCTGCCGCCGAATCGAGTGTGATCAACAGGGCGGCGATGACGAACATCCACGCCACGGGCTTCAGCAGTGACGTGACTTTGCGGCCTTTACCGGCCAGCGCCTGCCGTACTGCATTTTCCGGCACGCGAGTCATACGGGCAACAAAGCCTTTATCCCCTGTCTCCGGCGCATAGTCTTGCGTCGCGGGTCCGGTTGGCCACAATTCGTTATACTCACTGTGGGAAGGCGCGAGGAAATCGCCATCGCCGGTCATCAGCGCACGGAACGCCGGACAGCGCGCTTCAAGTTCTGCCTGGGTTCCGGTATCCACCACCCGGCCCTTATCCAGCACAACAATTCGGCTGGCTAACTGAAGCGTTGAACGGCGTCGGGCAATCACCAGCAGCATATGCTCTTCGTCAGCATAGCGACTCAGCGCGGTGTTGATCTCCGCTTCAGTACCGGCATCGACCGCCGAGGTGGTGTCATCGAGGATCAATACTTCCGGCGCGGTAATGAGCGCCCGCGCCAGAGCGATTCGCTGCCTCTGCCCGCCAGAAAGATTTGTACCGCGTTCAGTTAACCAAGTATCAAAGCCTTTCGGCAGGGCGTTGATAAAATCGCTGGCTCCTGCTGCCGTCGCCGCGCGGTGAATGTCGTCCGCCGTTGCCTGAGGGTGGCCATAGGCGATATTTTCCGCCACCGTACCGGCAAACAGAAAAGCATCTTCAAACACAACGCCTATCCGACGACGAAGCGCCTCCAGCCTAAGAGCGCGAAGGTTCTGTCGGCCAGCGCTGGTGTTGAGCCATATATCTCCGGCGCTGGGATCGTAAAAACGCGCCAGCAGCATCAGCAGAGTCGATTTCCCGGAACCCGATGCGCCCACTACCGCCACGGTTTCACCGGCGTGCAGGGAAAAGGATACATCGCTGAGGATGCGTCTGCCGCCACGGTAGTCGAAGCTCATATTCTCCAGTTCCAGCCCGACAACCTGACCGTTAACCACCTCCGTCCCGTCTTCCATCTGCGAACGGGTGTCGATCAGAGCAAACACTCGCTCCACGGACGCCTGGGTGCGCTGAGCGATAACCAGAAACGATGCCAGTACGCGGGTTGGCCCGGTCAGCATCGCGAGGAAGCTGGCAAATGCCACGAAGGTTCCGAGATTGATCCGCCCATGCATGATCGACCAGCCGCCGTAGCACAGCAGAATGATTTGCCCGAGCACCGGTAGCGCCAGCATGGTGGCACCTGGTATCGCCTGCGAGATGGCTGCGCCGATGCGTACACGCACAATCTGCCGCGACTGGCGATCCAGCCAGCGCGTTTCACGCAGCTCCGCCACGCAGGATTTCACCACGGAGATCTGCGCCAGCACCTCGCGCATATGTTCGGTGAGATTCGCCAAGCGGTCCGAGGCCAGACCGGTCTGCGCGAAGACCCGACGACGTGCGCGCAGCGCAGTGATCGCCAGGCACGCCAGTACGCACACGACGATGAGTGTCATGTCGGGTGACATCCACAGCATCACAGCAATGCCGGCGATGTAATAAGTGAATACTGCCAGCGGCACCGGACACATCTGCAGCAGGGTATGCACCTGCTGCAGATCGCTGTTGGTACGGGAAATCACCTGCCCGGTGCGCAGCGCGTCTTGGCCTGCGCCGTCAAGTTTCTGAATGCTGTCGAATGCCCGCCCTCGCAGGGTGTGCTGTACCCAGAGCGAGAGCTCCCCGGCATAACCGCGGCGCACGTAGTTACCGATGAAATCAAAAAAGGCGATCAGCAGTAGCCCGCAGGCCAGCCACGGCAGACGGGCCGGATTGCCTGCCAGCGCGTCGTTCACCGCTTGCCTTGTCAGCAGCGGCGTCAGCGCGGCCAGCAGAATAGTCGATACCGACGCTACCACCACGATGATGCTAAGTTTCTTACGTTCCCAACACACGCGTGCCAGGCGAACTATCCAGGACCGCGCAGTTGTGGGAGAGTGAGTCGCAGGCATTAAGCCACCTCCGTCTGTAAAAAATACGATCCAAGCCGGATCGCTCCGCAAAAAAAAACGCGATCCGGTCCCGCATTGTTACGGGCGTATGACTCCTAGATGCGTGCTGACGTATGATCGTCATGACGGCGTGATGGCTACCCTTTCTGTACCATCGCTATCAGTTTTTTCGCTACTTCGCTTGGGCAGGGTTGCGCCGCCATTTCCGCCGCTACCTCTTCAGAGGCGTCGCGAAGCGCGCGATTGTCGAGGAAAGCATTGATCATGTTGCTTGACAGGCCACCGTCGCCGGGGATGATCCCGCAGCCGCGCTCGACAACAACGCGGGCATTTACCGGGCGATCAGCACCCTGGCCGAAGACGATCTGTGGAATACCGGCGTGTAGCGCTGTCAGAGTATTGCCTGCGCCGCCATGATGAATGAAGCCATCTGCGCCGTTCAGGAAAGCCCCCATGGGTATCCAGTCGACCAGGCGGACATTTGATGGTAGTGAGCGTAGCTCGGACCGCGCATTGGCCGAAAGATGCAGGATGATCTCGGCATCGACTTCACTGGCGGAATCCATCACCCAAGTGATCAATTCAAGGCCGTCGACCATCGGTTTGACGGTGCCTAGACTCACCAGCAGACGTTTACGATCGGGCTTCCTCTCCCACCACGGTTCCCACACCGCGCCGCCGTTATACGGGACGTACTGCATGGGAATAATGGGTTCGCCGTCGTTTTCAAGAATGCTCATACTCGGCGGTGTTACGTCGAGCCAGGCCATATCGCGCGGAGCGGCCCCGACGCCGTGGCGATGATACGCGTCCGCAAGCGAACGCGTTACGCCTTTGATATGCCAAGGCGTATGGCCGAAGCCGACGGTTTGCATCACGACCGGTATATCGTATTTGGCCGCAATCAGCGGCCCGATGACTCCGAGCGGAGGGTAGATGATAAGGTCGGGCCGCCAGTGTCCGGCAAACTCCACCAAGTGGTCGGCCATCTCTTCGCTGAAGAATGAGAAGTTGCCCATTTTGGTGCCAATGTGACTTTCTTTCCGCAGAGCTTCATGGCGGCAATAGCCAGCTTCGGAATCTAAGCCTGGTGCGGCATCAAACGCCACCAATCCAGCCTCTGCTGCTTTTTTGACGAATGTTCCTCCGCTGGCGATCAGCACTTCATGGCCGTTAACGCGAAACGCCTGTGCCAGAGAAAGCACAGGATACAATAGCCCATAGAGAGGAGGACCTATAAATAAAATGCGCATAAGAAAATCCCTCTTTTAACGCTCCTGTATACTTTGGCAGGAAACCAAAAAAACACAGATGATAATAATTATCATTTGCGTTTTTGTTTTGCAATGGTAATTTCTTTCTGCGCGAGGCCTGCACGTCCAGAGACGGCAGGGCCTGTGAGCGGTTGTAGTCAACCATGAACTACCAGCGATGCTCACAGCCATCAATCTGGATGAGTTCTCCGGTGCCAGGCCCGACGCAGTCGTGGCTGATGTACACGAGGTGGCCATAACTTGCTGGGGATCCATAAACCAGCCTGTGTCATTAGCTTGCATACCGTCTCTTTGGCCAGATACAGCCCATGAACCTCGGCGAGCTTCTCACAGGCTAAAGTCGGGCCAAAATCAGCGTAGTGTTCGCGGATAATATGTAGTGCTCGTCCAATGGACCGGACTGACGATAACGTTTCAGCAGACGGCTGCAATGATGGCGTTCAGCCAGTTTTTCGGTTGCGAGCGTTGGGCCTAAATCTGAATAGTGGCAGCGGATCAAATCTATGGCTTTACAGCGAGTTTCTTCATCGATCCGGTTGTTTGCAGGACGTCCACGGCGGGATGATGCAAAAGCGGTTGCGCCATCTGTCCGGTACAGACGCACAAGACGCTGCACCTGACGAACAATGAACTCAATTATGTCTGGCTGCGTCGCGCTGAAGTCTGTGCATTCCTCTAACTAATATCTCATTGCCTCATGCCCGTGTTGTTAAGGATTGCCTTGCCTTTTGTTAAATGATATTAATTATCATTCTTATAATAAAACAATAATGACAGTAAAAAATATCTGGCAAGGATGTGAGCTTAACGATCAACCACTTTTAAGTTAGGCATTCATTAGGGAATGGGTATGATAATTAACAAGATCCTCTGTCCGCTAACTGCGCTCCTGGTAGGGTTGAATAGTCAAGTATCAGTAGCCAAATCCTCCGACGATAACGACGAGACCCTGGTAGTGGAAGCCACCGCTGAGCAGCTACTAAAACAGCAGCCGGGCGTGTCGATTATTACCAGCGAAGATATTATAAAGAACCCTCCGGTCAACGACCTCTCCGATATTATTCGCAAAATGCCTGGTGTCAATCTGACCGGCAATAGCGCCTCGGGGACACGCGGTAATAACCGCCAGATCGACATGCGCGGTATGGGGCCGGAAAACACATTAATTTTAATTGATGGTGTACCGGTGACGTCGCGCAACTCCGTGCGTTATAGCTGGCGCGGGGAGCGTGATACCCGCGGCGACACCAACTGGGTGCCACCAGAACAGGTTGAGCGTATCGAAGTGATCCGCGGCCCTGCGGCGGCGCGCTACGGTTCGGGCGCCGCGGGCGGGGTGGTAAACATCATTACCAAACGCCCCTCCAACGACTGGCACGGTTCGCTGTCGCTATACACCAACCAGCCAGAAAGCAGCGATGAAGGCGCTACGCGTCGCGCCAACTTCAGCCTTAGTGGGCCGCTGGCTGGCGATGCGCTGACCATGCGCCTCTACGGTAACCTGAATAAAACCGATGCCGACAGCTGGGATATTAACTCCTCGGCCGGAACGAAAAACGCGGCCGGGCATGAAGGGGTGCGCAACAAAGATATTAACGGCGTTGTTTCGTGGAAATTAAATCCGCAGCAAATTCTTGATTTCGAAGCCGGATATAGTCGTCAGGGGAATATTTATGCGGGCGATACGCAAAACAGTTCTTCTAGTGCCGTAACTGAAAGCCTGGCGAAATCCGGCGAAGAGACGAACCGCCTGTACCGGCAGAATTATGGCATTACGCATAATGGCATCTGGGACTGGGGACAAAGCCGTTTTGGTGTCTATTACGAGAAAACCAATAACACCCGCATGAATGAAGGATTATCCGGCGGCGGTGAAGGGCGTATTTTGGCGGATGAAAAGTTCACAACCAATCGCCTGAGCACCTTGCGAACCAGCGGCGAGCTTAATATTCCGCTGAATACGCTGGTCGATCAAACGCTGACCGTGGGGGCGGAGTGGAGCCGCGATGAACTCGACGATCCTTCCTCTACCAGCCTGACGGTGGATGACAGTGATATCGGCGGCATTTCTGGCTCGGCTGCGGATCGCAGTAGTAAAAACCATTCCCAAATCAGTGCGCTGTATATTGAAGATAATATTGAGCAGGTTCCCGGCACGAATATAATTCCCGGCTTGCGCTTTGATTATCTCAACGAGTCCGGCGGTAACTTCAGCCCCAGCCTTAACCTCTCGCAGGAATTGGGCGATTACTTCAAAGTCAAAGCGGGGATTGCCCGAACCTTCAAAGCACCAAACTTGTATCAATCCAGCGAAGGTTATCTGCTCTACTCGAAAGGCAACGGTTGTCCAAAAGATATTACATCGGGTGGTTGCTACCTGATCGGTAATAAAAATCTCGATCCGGAAATCAGTATCAATAAAGAAATTGGGCTGGAGTTCGCCTGGGAAGATTACCACGCCAGCGTGACCTACTTCCGCAATGACTACCAGAATAAGATCTTGGCCGGGGATAATGTTATCGGGCAAACCGCTTCAGGCACATATATCCTCCAGTGGCAGAATGGAGGAAAAGCGCTGGTGGACGGTATCGAAGCCAGCATGGCGTTCCCGCTGGTGAAAGATCGTCTGAACTGGAATACCAATGCCACCTGGATGATCACCTCGGAGCAAAAAGACACAGGTAACCCGCTGTCGGTCATCCCGAAATATACCATTAATAACTCGCTTGACTGGACCATCACCCAAGCGTTTTCCGCCAGCGTCAACTGGACGTTATACGGCAGACAAAAACCGCGTACCCATGCGGAAACTCGGAGTGAAGATACTGGCGGCCTGTCAGGTAAAGAGCTGGGAGCTTATTCGCTGGTGGGGACGAACTTCAATTACGATATTAATAAAAATCTTCGTCTTAACGTCGGTGTTAGCAATATCTTCGATAAACAGATTTACCGATCTTCCGAAGGGGCGAATACTTATAACGAGCCTGGCCGGGCTTATTATGCCGGTGTCACCGCATCATTCTGATCGTAGTGTTACAGGTGTACTGCCTGCGTAAAGGCGGGCAGTGTTTAGCGGCTTATCATCAACGTAAAGTGTTAATTCCTGTTCCCGTCATGATGCTCCCCTCCGGCGATATCAGTTTCAGATTAACGTTGTATTAATGGTACCGGGTAAGCCGTCAGGCATGGCCCGGTTTAAAAAGATACGCTGACAGTTCGGCTGCGGTGATATCAAACTCAAGCTTCTGTATTAATTCGGCCAGTTTTTTCTCTGCCGTATCGCGGTCGATCCGATCCAGCATAATCCGGATAACGGCGAGTTTAAGCTCCTCCGGAAGGAGTTCCGGATCAATAACAATATCACCGGAAATTTCTTCAGCCGGTTCACTGAAAAGGCAGCCGTAGTCGGTGTGTTCAGCATTCATGTCTGTCGTCTCCGTCACGGTAATTTTTATCGGGATTATTTTACCCAGTCTTCCAGCACCAGGCCCGGTACCCGCGCAAACTCTCTCACATTGTTCGTCACCAGGACGGCGCCCGCCGCGATGGCGTGGCCGGCAATGGCCGTGTCGTTCGGGCCGATCGGCGTCCCGGCGAGGCGCAGCGCCACCCGGATGTCCGTCGTGGCGTCCACCGCGGCCCGGTCCCAGGGCAGGATGGCATCGAGGCGCGCGCAGAACGCGTCGACCAGCTGAATATGGTGCGGCGAGGCCTTCGGGCCGGTGGCGCCGAAGCGCATCTCGGCATACGTCACGGCCGAGACCACGATGCGATCACCGCGCAGCCCCGCCTGCTCCAGGCGCTTCAGCACCGCTGCCGGCTGCTCGCGCATGATGAACGAGCAGATGTTAGTGTCGAGCATCCAGGTTTTCTTCATGGCTCAAAGCGTCCTTCATCGCTGACCACATCCTCACGCTCCACCATAAAGTCCGGATCGGCCCTGTCCAGCTGCGCGAACGAGCCCCAGGTCGGCCGGACGGGACGCAGAATGATGCTGTCCCCTTCCCGGACGATCTCCAGCTCGCTGACGCCGTCAAAATCCAGGTCCCGGGGCAGACGGATGGCGCGGTTATTGCCGTTTTTAAATATCGAAACTGTGCGCATGGATTTTCCTCCGGCTGATCATGCATGATGTGTGAGTGCATATGTGCAGTATATGCCTGCCGGACTGGTTTGTATAGGTGTCACATATGCATATGACTGGCATATGCGTATGTCTGCCCTGTGCAGATGCGCGGCATATGGATATGCTGCGCATATCCTGTTTTCTCATTTCTCCACCGCAGATCCGAAAAAAACCAAAGTCGGATCTTTGCCAGCGAGGTGTTCAAATGAGCTTTATGGATAACGGCCGGATTAGACTTTTTGTAGGACTTTTGTTTCTTAGAGACTGATTCACAGGCAACTATGAGTGAGGAGCGAACATAATAAGTATGTCGGAAGATCTCTAAAGGTGAATGATTCGTTTTGCCGGGATGCATACAACAGGTTTGTGTATACTTCTCCTATCAATACCTGACTCACCGATAAGGTTTAGCACCAACGTATGGGAAGTTTATCTAAAGCATTACTCATATCGCTTATATACACGGCGATAGTGATTATTCTTGATGCAGTTGCCATCTACTATTTCAAGCTGAGCGCCCCGATCATTGTCGTAGTGACGACGTTTTTGATGTTCTGCATATTAGCGTTTGAATACGTGGATGCGACAAAGCGCTCAGAACGGAACTTTGCTGAGCGCCGTAAGAATCAGGCGCAGGGGGCGGCATTTTCGATGATGTGGGATACCCTAGATTCAGACGCTAAACAACGTTTTTACCAAAAAGTCGATGAGGGGCGAGAATCCAGCGAGTTTAAGTCCAGATACCAGCTATTACAGAACGAAATTCGATATTGGGACAAAGAGATAGAACGGCTACCGTAATCATCGCCTCCCGGCAAAGGTGGTGACCGAGATCACGATACGGTGATCATTGTAACGAACGGTGCAATAGTGATCCACACCCAACGCCTGAAATCAGATCCAGGGGGTAATCTGCTCTCCTGATTCAGGAGAGTTTATGGTCACTTTTGAGACAGTTATGGAAATTAAAATCCTGCACAAGTAGGGAATGAGTAGCCGGGCGATTGCCAGAGAACTGGGGATCTCCCGCAATACCGTTAAACGTTATTTGCAGGCAAAATCTGAGCCGCCAAAATATACGCCGCGACCTGCTGTTGCTTCACTCCTGGATGAATACCGGGATTATATTCGTCAACGCATCGCCGATGCTCATCCTTACAAAATCCCGGCAACGGTAATCGCTCGCGAGATCAGAGACCAGGGATATCGTGGCGGAATGACCATTCTCAGGGCATTCATTTGTTCTCTCTCGGTTCCTCAGGAGCAGGAGCCTGCCGTTCGGTTCGAAACTGAACCCGGACGACAGATGCAGGTTGACTGGGGCACTATGCGTAATGGTCGCTCACCGCTTCACGTGTTCGTTGCTGTTCTCGGATACAGCCGAATGCTGTACATCGAATTCACTGACAATATGCGTTATGACACGTTGGAGACCTGCCATCGTAATGCGTTCCGCTTCTTTGGTGGTGTGCCGCGCGAAGTGTTGTATGACAATATGAAAACTGTGGTTCTGCAATGTGACGCATATCAGACCGGTCAGCACCGGTTCCATCCTTCGCTGTGGCAGTTCGGCAAGGAGATGGGCTTCTCTCCCCGACTGTGTCGCCCCTTCAGGGCACAGACTAAAGGTAAGGTGGAACGGATGGTGCAGTACACCCGTAACAGTTTTTACATCCCACTAATGACTCGCCTGCGCCCGATGGGGATCACTGTCGATGTTGAAACAGCCAACCGCCACGGTCTGCGCTGGCTGCACGATGTCGCTAACCAACGAAAGCATGAAACAATCCAGGCCCGTCCCTGCGATCGCTGGCTCGAAGAGCAGCAGTCCATGCTGGCACTGCCTCCGGAGAAAAAAGAGTATGACGTGCATCTTGATGAAAATCTGGTGAACTTCGACAAACCCCCCCTGCATCATCCACTTTCCATCTACGACTCATTCTGCAGAGGAGTGGCGTGATGATGGAACTGCAACATTAACGACTGATGGCGCTCGCCGGGCAGTTGCAACTGGAAAGCCTTATAAGCGCAGCGCCTGCGCTGTCACAACAGGCAGTAGACCAGGAATGGAGTTATATGGACTTCCTGGAGCATCTGCTTCATGAAGAAAAACTGGCACGTCATCAACGTAAACAGGCGATGTATACCCGAATGGCAGCCTTCCCGGGAAGAGTATGACTTCACATTCGCCACCGGAGCACCGCAGAAGCAACTCCAGTCGTTACGCTCACTCAGCTTCACAGAACGTAATGAAAATATCGTATTACTGGGGCCATCAGGTGTGGGGAAAACCCATCTGGCAATAGCGATGGGCTATGAAGCAGTCCGTGCAGGTATCAAAGTTCGCTTCACAACAGCAGCAGATCTGTTACTTCAGTTGTCTACGGCACAACGTCAGGGCCGTTATAAAACGACGCTTCAGCGTGGAGTAATGGCCCCCCGCCTGCTCATCATTGATGAAATAGGCTATCTGCCGTTCAGTCAGGAAGAAGCAAAGCTGTTCTTCCAGGTCATCGCTAAACGTTACGAAAAGAGCGCAATGATCCTGACATCCAATCTGCCGTTCGGGCAGTGGGATCAAACGTTCGCCGGTGGTGCAGCACTGACCTCAGCGATGCTGGACCGTATCTTACACCACTCACATGTCGTTCAAATCAAAGGAGAAAGCTATCGACTCAGACAGAAACGAAAGGCCGGGGTTATAGCAGAAGCTAATCCTGAGTAAAACGGTGGATCAATATTGGGCCGTTGGTGGAGATATAAGTGGATCACTTTTCATCCGTCGTTGACACAAAGTACTGGTTCATTACAATCTCTGCGCGGCGATAATCTGCTGCGGCATAAAGCATTTCAAGCTCATTCCCTGTGAGCTTTTCTTCCATATGCCCGACAACCTTTTCCAGCAGGCTGCCGTCATTTATTTACCGCAGTTTTCTGACGAATTCCATCTTGTTTGCCGGTTTGTTCATGTCTGACCTCTGGTGTACTGACTGTAAAAAAGGATTGCCACAGCAGGAGATGTGAGCAGGTTATTCATCCATGACATGGAGGCACGGGAACCTGAAAACAAGCCGGCTGGTGCATATTAAAATGTGCGGAGCTATTCTCCTCCGCACATACAGATTTAACGTCTGCGTTTCTCCAGCATCGACTGACAGTCAGTACAGGTTGTTACACCCGGCAGCGTCTGACGGCGTTTTTCCGGAATAGCCTTGCCGCAAAATCGACAGTGCTGCAGGGAAGGTGTCGGTGTGGGTCTTAACCGGCTTTGTTCAATCAGTGCTTCTAGGCACCGTTCATTAAACGCCTGATCGCGATCGATTTCATCTGGCACGTTGTATTCTCCTTACCGTGTTCTTTCTTTCGCAATGCGTGATGCAGTTCCAGACAACGGTCAGCGAGGGGGCAGTACACGATGAAAGGTTTTCTGTAACCTGCATCATGGCGTCCAGCGCCTCCGGGGAATCAATGTTTTCGACCCGATATTTTTGCCACTGATGCCAGATTGCAGCATCGGTTTCTTCATCCGGAATGGGTGTTCTCCCGTTTGGAACGGAGACACCGAGTAACCGGCGGCGTGCACAGGTTTCTCTGGAGCCAACCCCGAAATAACGGTTCATCAGTGCGATTGAGCCCCCCAGCCTGACAGCTCTGTTCAGTTGTTCCTGACGCCTGTTTTCCTCGTGGGATGATGCCAGTAATTTTTGCAGGACATCATGGCGGATAGTAATATCGACAAGCGGTAAAGGTGCCTGACTGAGGGTGATAAGATCGTTTATTGATAAGCAACCGAGCAAATTCATTTCATCGTAAGTGAATCCCATAGTTTCGCAGTGATGAATATTTCCTTCCCGTAGCGCCTGAAGAGCAACGGTTAATATAATATGATTCAGGGATGGAAGCATGAAATTGACTCCTTAACTGAATAAGTGCTCAGTAATTCAGCTGAATATTCAGTTAATGGTATAGTGTCATATAGCACAATACCGGGCAGGTCTGAAATATACATGCAGGTGCTTTTTTTTATACCTGCAGGATCGAAGTTTATGAGTGCCGGGATATTAATGTTCATCATCTTCTCCTCATTGCGTCTTTATCGGTCAGATAACTTTTTGTTGATCCACTCGTCAATCTCAGACTCGAGCCAGGCAACACTAGCAGGGCCTATTTTTATTGAACGGGGAAATGCACCCTCTTTCATATAAAGGTATATCTGTGAACGCTTCAGCCCTGTTTTTTGCTCAACCTGTCTGAGGCGTAGTAACTGATAAGATGTCATATATCCTCCTGTGACTGAAATAAACGGTGGCCGGAGAATAAAAAAACACAGTGGAAGCCTGAGAGAAAGCTGGTGAGCCCTAAATAAGGGATGCAAAACCCTTATTTAGGGTTGTCGGCCATTACAAATGGGGATGGTATTAGCCGGATAAGGATGTCGAAGATGGCGAACCACGCTTCAGCGCATTTTTCAGTGTTTCAGCGTCCAGTTTTTCCCCGATGCCATCGTCTGATGCCCATTGTTCAAAAATAGAAAGGAGCTTATAGGGATGATTCAGCAGTGGGCTGATAGTATCATTGTGCTTGCAGGCCAGCCAAAACAGGCGTGATAACGGTGTTGTCATACGGGAAGGTGAAATGGGATGACTCTCCCTTTTTTTGTATAAATTAATTAGTCTTTCGACTTCGGTGTGGCGAATAACAAAACAGGCATCAGGCGGTAATGTATAAAGAGGAAAACACCCATTGTGATTATATTTTATGGTCGTCACTTCTGTTAGTTTTTTTATGACATCTAATGCTGTGTTTTTAGGTAGTCTGGAAATTTGTTTTTCTACGCGTTCTTTCCAACTCATCGTTTCGAAAATTTGAAAAAGCTCCTCTGAAAATCTTACTATAATACCATGGTTAGTTTTTCTTGCCCCCACAATTGGGGAGGGGAATTTAAGTTCACGTGCCAGTATGCGCTGAATCAAAACATATTCATAGCCTATCAGGGGGGTATCTATAATTTGTTGCACAGGACAAACATATCTGGCTTCTGTACAGAGTCTTAAATTTTGACCATAAATAAAACCGTCCCTGTCAAGCATGCATAGTTTATCAAGTAGGTCTCCCTCAAACTGCCTGAATTTTATTTTTCCATTAAAAGTTTGTATCTTCTTAAGTATCACAGGAGACTGGAAATAGACCGATAGTAGGATGTTGCCACTCAAAGCATGACGATAAATATCGCTAGGAGTAATTTTTTGTTTTATGGCTTTGGTAGTGATCTCAACTGCTTCCGTTATAGTGACCCATGTTGACATATAATGAGTTATAAGCAATGGCTGATATTTTTTTGACATAATATTATCTCCTTCTACACAACAATTCGTTCCGTTAAGGAAAAAGATTGGTGTCACAAGTATTTATTTATGATTAATCAGAGGGTTTGTGACAGAGAAAAGGATGTATATTTCTGAGTGAACATGTACAGGCCTATGGGGTGACTATTTAATGAGTAAATGCCGAATGATTTTCGGGGTGATGATTATAACTTGAGGAAAAATCCCAGCGTGGTTTGAGTAGTGTACCTGAGTGATATTTGTGTTATGTATGCATTGATTGCAGCAGAATAAATATAGTTCAGGCTAGTATAGTTTGTGGTAGCTATGAGAATATATAATCTATTTTACCTATAAAATAATTTATATGTATGGGGTGGTTTTTTTTGTGGCGAATTGGTTTTACTGAACCCTAATTTTTGATTTTTAAGTTTGCACTTATTGATATGTTAATATGATAAATGCTTTATATCAGTTTTACTCTACAGAATTTCAAAAAAATAGATGTGTTAATGACTGTTTTTGCCGATGAACTCTTTGAGTTTTCGAAATTGTTTTGAGTTGAGGGTGTGTAATTGTAAAGGTTTTATTAATTCGGGTTGTTTTTTTTTAGGTTGTTTGTCTGTGCTTTTATATTCTGGAGATGTGCCTTGTATATAGGGTTGTTTGTTGGTTGTATTTTTAATGTTGCACTGTTGTGAATTTTTATTTTGATATGATTATTTCTTTAGTATAAGGAGAGAAAGGAACGAGAAAGTTAAATCTATTTGTCCTAATCGCAATTTCATTGTTTAAATAATCACTATGGATTAATATTTTTTGCGACTCTGCTGAGTTACTGGTTTTAACTAGTGGTGTAAAAGGGATACCTTTTCGGTATCCCTTTTACAATAATCAGAAGAAATCAATTCGCGTATTGATACCGACGGTGCGACCCATATTGACCTGCGCGACGGCGCTGCTGCCGTTCATGTAGCCATAGGTACGGTAACGACGGTCGAACAGGTTATCGACATAGACGGAAATGTTCATCCGTTCAGTCGCCTGCCAGCCCAGGCTGCTGTCCAGGGTGGCATAGGTGCCTTGCCGCAACTGGTTGTCGCCATCGAAATAATGCGGCCCGACCAGATTAACCGCCAGTCGGGGCATCAGTGCGCCATAGCGCGTATCAATCACGCCGTTCACGCTGCTTCCCGCGCCATAACGTGGTACGAACGGCACCCGGTTACCGTGATACAACTCACTGTCATTGGTGAATTCGGAACGGATCACGTTGCCATTGATATCCCATGACCAGCCTGGCGCAAACCGCCACTTCGCTTCAAGCTCAACGCCGGTGGCGTCGGCTTTACCCGCATTGCTTAATGTCTGCATCCCGACCGGGCCAGAGTAAAGCTGCATGTCTTTGGTGTGGGTATAAAACGTCGCGGCTTGCAGCGTGACGTCAGCGGTTTCGTAGCGGGTGCCAAGTTCATAGTTGATGGATTTCTCGGCGACGAACGGTTTGGCATCAAGACCCGCAGTAGGCACGATGTTGTACCCGGAAGGTTTATATCCCTGGGCTACACGGGTATACACTCTCCAGTCATCGGTCAGCATATAGCCTGCGGATAGCTGCCCGAGCACCTGATCGTCATTGCTCTTACCCTGGTCGCCAAACGGGTTGCCGAGCATGCTGCCGTGATATTGTGTACTGGATTTATCATGCGAGAAGCGCACGCCGCCGCCGATATCAAAACGATCGGTTAAATGCCAGGTCAGGTCACTGTATGCGGCCAGCGTTTCAGCGGTGGTATAGCCGGTACTGCTTAAATAAGGCATTGTCGGCATGTCGTAGGCTGAATTTAACTTCTCGCGGGTGTTCTGCCGGTACAGCCCAAACACCATATCAACGGTACGCGCATCGCCCAGGGTTGCGGCGCGCAGCTCCTGCACATCCTGATTCCAGCGCTGAGGCATATTGACGATTAACGAACCGGAAGGGAAGGTGCGCGAATAATGCTGCTGCTGCCAGGCGCTGATCAGGTTGAAAACCCAGTCATCGGTGGTGTATTTCCCACTCAGGGTCTGGCTGTCAGTGCAGCGCCGCATGTACGGGTCTGGTGAACCATCGCTGATCGACAGCTTACGGCCCTTAATATCATTCCATCCCACATAGGCGTCCTGGGTGGCGCGGGTACATTCGCGTGAGGCGGCAAAGCCCATTTCCCAGGGCTGATCGTCCGGCGCCAGACGCAGTTTCACATTCCCTATGCTGGCGCGGGTGCCGCCTAAGTCATCGCTTCCCGTCGCGGGGTTAATCATGTCGCCGTCATCAACCTGGCGTAACAGGGTGACGCTGCCGTACAGCAGGCCATCCTGAATGGGGCCGCTCAGGTTGAACTTACTTCGATAACTGTCGCGGCTACTGACGCCGCCTTCAATATAGCCGCGCGGCGTGCTGTCCGGCTGCTGGGTGACGATGTTGATGATCCCGCCCTGAGCGCTTTTGCCATATAACGTTCCCTGTGGGCCTCGCAGCAACTCTACGCTTTGCACATCGGTAAGCGCCTGGATGGTGTTGGTGGAAAGCTGAGGGACGCCATCGACATACAGGGTGACGGCGGGGTTATAGAAGTCCTGCGCTGAAGAGACGCCGCGTAGCGAGATCGTCGAAAAAAGCATGTTGCCGCTATTTTCAATATTGAGCCCGGGCAAGACTCTGGGGAGTTTGTCGCTGGCGGTGACGCCGGCGTCGCTTAATTCCGGCGCGCTGACAACAGTAGACGAGACGTTGTTGGCTGATGCCGAGCGGGAAGATTGTTTACTGGCGGTAACCACCAGCGTGCTTTCGTCTTGCTGTGAAGTCTGGGCATTAGCAATGGCGGGGAGCAATAATCCCCCCAAGGCCAGAGGATAAAGCCGTGTCATTTTCATTGTTGTGAGTCCCTGTAAGACGGCGAAACGCCAAAAATACCGACAATGGTGAATTGAAAATGATAACTATTTCTAATAGTGGTGCTACCCGAAACGGGTTTATTTCAACCTGTTTCGGGTCGGTTTGCGCTTATTGGGCAGAATGGCGATAACGGTCGACGGCGAGAGCCGTCAGGCGTTTTTTGTCTATCTTGCCGACGGCGGTGAGCGGCCAGTGGTCCAGAAACTCGATTTGGTCAGGAATTTTCCACGCGCTGAGCCCCATACGGGTCAGTTGTTGACGCAACTGCTGATAGTCAGTTGGCACCTGCTGCGCGATGATAAACGCGCAAATCCGCTCGCCAAGCAGCGTGTCCGGCGCGGCGACCACCGCGCAATCTTGCACTTCCGCTAAACGCAGCAGTGCCGATTCCACTTCAGCCGCGGCTATTTTTTCTCCGGCGCGGTTTATCTGCTCTTTTATGCGTCCCTCAACGTGCAGGTTCCCCACCTCATCCAGCCTGACATTGTCGCCTGTGCGGTAAAACCCTTGCGCGGTAAAGGCCTGCGCGTTGTGGGCAGGGGCGCGGTAATAGCCCGAAATGGTATAAGGGCCGCGCGTTAACAATTGCCCGGTTTCGCCCGGCGCGACGTCGTTCTCGTCTTGATCAACGATGCGGATTTCATCCAGAGGGGACAACGGGCGCCCCTGGCTGTGGAGAATGGTGGCATGCGGATCGTCCAGCCGGGTAAAACAGAGCAGGCCTTCCGCCATACCGAAAACCTGTTGCAGGGTACAGTCAAAGGTGGCGATAACCTGCTCAGCAAGCGTCGGGTCGAGCCGGGCGCCGCCTGCCTGAATGACGCGCAGCGACGAAAGGTCGCTGTCTTCCCACTCCCTGGCCTGCACCCATAATTGCGCCAGCGCCGGAACCAGGGCGACGTGAGTCACTCTTTCCTGCGCGATTAAAGGCATCACCTCATCACAGCTGGCGCTGTCGGTCAGCACCACTTTTCCGCCGCAGGCAAGCGTTCCCAGAATACCGGGGCAGGCCAGCGGAAAGTTATGCGCCACCGGGAGGACGGCGAGATACACGCTCTGTTGGCTGATGCCGCACAGTTCAGCAGAAGCGCTGAAGTTATAGCTATAGTCGGCATGTCGGCGCGGGATGAGTTTGGGCGTGCCGGTTGTGCCGCCTGAGAGCAACAACAACGCGGTGGCGGAAACATCAGGCTGCGGCCATGCCTGTCGCTCACCGTGAAGGGAGAAGAGCGGCGTAAAATCGTCGCTCACGGTCTCTCCAGCGACCAGAACATGACGCAAGCAGGCGTGTTTGTGCGCCATCTGTCGGGCCAGCTCTGCGTGGTTTTCCCCGTGAATAACGTAAGCGACGGGTTGCGCCAGCTCAATCAGCGCGTCGATATCCAGCGCCCGTTGCGAGGGCATCGCCAGCACGGGGATAACGCCCAGTCTTAACAAGGCGAACAGCAGGGTAACAAACGCGTTGTCGTTGGGAAGCTGCACAATTACATGCTCCCCCGAACACAAACCCAGTGATGACAGACCTGCGGCAAGTTCGTCAACTTGTGCATCAAGCGCGCTGTAGGTTAACGACCCCTTTGCATCAACGACGGCAATTCGCGAGGCATAACGGGCCGCCCAGTGGCGCAACTGTTCGGCAATGGGTAAGGGATACTGTTCAATCAGAGATTCAAAGGAAGAATTCATGCGTCACCTTTCTGAAGTACTGGGCTGTTTTTGCAACGCGGTCATTGCAGAAAATGCGTGGGGAAAATGGCGGACAATCTGCGTAAAAAAGGACCGGGCTTGTTGAATGGGATAGAAATGGTCGCCGTCAATCACCACCGGGCCTGTAACGTGGCTCAGCCACTGACGCCAGGCATCGACCTGCTGCCAGGAGGCTTCGCGATCGTGGCTGCCGCACAATAACAGCGCAGGCGTGCGCAGCGGCGGACAGACGTCGGGCGAGTCGTAGTGATAGCTCTCGGTGGCGTAAAAATCAGCGCGCAGAAGAGGAAGAAACAGCGACATTAATTCCTGGTTTTCCCGCAGTTCAGGAGAACATCCGCCAATGTCTATCAGCTCAGCGATAAAGTCGGCATCATCGCGATGGCTGAGCTGGCGTTCAGAATGCAGATGCGGGGCATGGCACCCGGAAATAATCAGTCCTTGTGGCGCAAGCCCCCGTTGCTCCAGAAGTCGGCAGGTTTCAAACGCCACCTGCGCCCCCATGCTGTGCCCGGCGAGTAAAAGCGGCGTGTCAGGCGATACGGATGCTTCCAGCTCGTTCGCCAGCAGTGCCGCCAGTTGTGTAATGCTTCTGAGCGGTTCCAGATGGCGAAGGCGATCGCGCCCCGGCCAGGTCACCAGAGAAAGCGCGCAATCAGCCAGTTGCTCAGCTTGCCAGTGGCGAAACGCGCTACTGCTGCCGCCAGCGAAAGGGCACATGACCAGATGCGCAGTATTGCCGTTCCGGGCGGGCCACAGCGGGATGCACATTGCAGATTGCGTCACAGCGCCTCCTTATCATCATCGTTGTAGAAACCGGCTAACCGGTCGTGGTGCGGCGGCGTCAGGCGTCTGATCTCCGCATTGCCGGTCTTACGTAAAATCTGCTGCCATAAACGTGATAACGCGATCTGATGTACGCTTTGGCAGGCCGCTGGTGGATGTTCGCCCGCCAGATGGCTGCGCAACTGGTGTAGCAACCAGCTGACGCCCTCCGGCCCGACGGTTTCGCAGCAGTCGCGCCAGCTCAGGGGCGCCGCGCTGCGCGTCAGACCCGGCAGATCGCGCAGGATCTCCGGTCTGCGGTAGAGGCTGTGGGCGTTCTCCTGATGGTCTGCGACAAACAGGCTGGATGACCAGATGACGGGGCCGTAGCTCGCCTCCAGCGAAAGATGACCTTCCGGCCAGCCCAGCAGCAGGCGGTGCATGATAAGGCTATGCATATCTGGATCGTCAGGATCGAGATAGCGCTGAAGCAGCAGGCAGGCTTCTCCCTCCGGCCAGAAGAGTCTCAGACAGTGAAAATCGCTAAAGCTGCCAACCACGTCGCACTCCACGGCGGCGGCATCAACGCCCAGAGCCAGCAACAACAAATCCAGAGTGGAGTAGAGCAACTGTCGGCTGGTGGTGGCGTGGACTACCGGCGGCGTCTTAGCCAGGCAGCGACGCAGCTGCTGCGCATCGCGAAGCCATGTGCGTCCCGCGCGCGTATGCGGATAAAACGTGTTTACCCAATAGCAGCAGCCCTGTTCCTGCGCCAGCGTTTGTAAGGAACTGATGTCATCCGGGTGGAGGGGATGCTCCTGAATGACGTGTACGCCGCGCGTCAGAAAGTGTCTGGCAAGCTGCGTACCGGTTCCTCCGGCGACGGTCGAACGCACGACAATACAGGCGATATCCGGCATCCTGGTTATCTTTTCCGGCGAGGTATACAGCGGAATGCCAAACGCATGAGCCAGCTCTCTTGAACGGGCGCTTCCCTGCGCCAGCAGGCCGACCAGTTCCAGCCCCTCCGGGGGCTGCATAAAGGCATTCAGGTACATTTCGCCAAATTTGGCGCCCACAATCAGTACGCGTTGTTTTGGGGAGGCGGACGGCATCATAACGTGTTCTCCGGTTGCGTTGAGGTTGCACAAAGCCAGCGCGTAATGTGTTGCGCACAAGCCTGAACGTGGGGGGCTTCCATCATGATTTGCCAGTGGCTGGCTTCAATCACAGCGTCGTCGGCGATGTTTATCCAGCCCTGCCACTCGGTTTCTGCTGGCGTCCAGCGCGCGGGTCTCCCGGCGGCATACACCATGAGACAGGGGACCGGAACGCTTTCGCCCGGCGTATGCTCAGTCAGTAAACGCAGCAGATGCGCGATGTTGTCGAGCCACGTTTCTGCCGCTTGCAGCGTCAGGTTTTGCGACACCATACCGGCCGTTTTAGCGAGGCTGATAAAGTCGGCAAGCTGGCTGTCGGGCGTCTGCTGGTCGAAATGTTCGGGCAGTGCCAGAGGCGTTTGTCCTTCGGCTAACAGGCGCAGCAGGGCCGCCCGGTTTTCGCAACAGAAATCCTGTCGGCACACGGGATCGATTAACACCATCCGAACCTGCTCGCCTTTGGCGTACAGGCGCTGTGCGGCGCCCGCCGCAAGAAACGCGCCATACGACCAACCCGCCAGCACATAAGGGCCGTGAGGCTGCTGACGACGGATGCACCCGACATACTCATCGATCATCTGGTCGAGCGTGGCAAAGCGCTGCGGCGATTTTGCTTGCAGGCCGAAAACGCGCCTGTTCAACGCGCTAGCGAGCGGCAGCCAGGCGCTGATATCGCCGTCTGAAGCGTGGAAGACAAACAGGGTTTCCTCACCGTCGCCCTGGCAAAGGGGTATCGGGTTGTCCTCTCCTGACGTAGCCGCCTGTAGATGGGCGCAGAAGTCGCTCAGCGTCGAATGGCTGAACAGATCCTGAAGGTTAGCCCTGGCAATCCCTCTCCGGTTTAGCTGCGCGACCATCCTTGTCGCCATCAGGCTGTCGCCGCCCAGTTCGAAAAAGTCGTGATGCCTTGCCACGGGGCGAGACAGCAGCGATTGCCAGAGTTCAGCCACCTGTTTTTCCAGCGCCGGATTCCCCCCGGCAACTGGCGTGGGTTTGGCTGGCTCAGTCGGCGCATCAGACGGGGCATGCAGCGGCGTAAATAACGCTTCTCTTTGCCGGATCTGTAAAATGGGCAGACCGGTGCCAAAGCGCTGCTGTAAATAGCGGCTCACGGCTTTTTTATCCGGGCGATTTACGCCAGGCGAACGCGCCACCAGCAGATGCTGGCGCAGCGGCGACGATTCCTGCGCGGGCCACGCCAGCTCGTTTGCAAACCCGGCCTGAACGAGAACCTCCTGCCATGCGGAGCGGGTGAGCATCGGTTTCTCATCCCGGCGGCGGAAATCGCGGTATCCGCTTAATCCCTCAATAAAGCCCACGCTCGCCAGCTGGAATACGCTGTTTCGCTCCGTCGCTTCAACGATCAGCAAACGTCCGCCGGCTTTCAGCAACAGTTTTAATCTGCGCAACGTCTGGACGACATGGCTGGCGTCGTGGAGCACATTGACGGCAACGATCAGGTCGTAACCCGCCTCCGGGTGGGCGGTGAAATCCAGCGGCTGGTTGATGTCGAACAAGGCATAAGACACCTGCGATTCATCATGGAAACGGGCTCTGGCGTCATTGAGGAACTGCGCGGAGACGTCCGTGAAGTGGTACGACTGCCGCGTGTTCCGCGTGGCCTTCAGCACCGGCGCGGTAGTGGCTGCGGTTCCGGCGCCAACCTCCAGAATCCGTTCTGCGCTGCACAAGGCGGCAATCTGCGCGGTATAGCGATTCAGACAGACGCTGGCGGGGTTGTCGCGATACAGCGCGTCGGTAACGCGATGCTGCTCGTTGAACAGCAATTCCAGCGGAGAACACTGCCCGGAGAAGAGGCCGTCGTGCCGGGCGATGCAGGTTTCCAGATACTGCGCCAGCGCCTGGCTCCATTGGCTTTGCGGGCACGCATCCTGAGGCTCAGGAATCTCGCTGAGCGGAATGCGGCAGCGCCAGCTTTCACCTTCGCGGATTAACCACTCTCTTTCCGTCAGACACTGTAGCCACTGGCGCAGCAGACGCTGGTGAGACGCTTGCGCGGACAGCGCCTGTACTATTGCGCTAAAGCGATGGGCGATCTCCGGCGTGGTAAACAGGCCGTGACGATTTAGCGTAGCCGCGATCCCCTGTAGCGCACGCGCCTCCAGCCAGCGCCAGGTCGCCTCCAGCTCATCAAGCTGCGCCTGCTCAGGCAACGGCAGCGCCAGTTGGGTAAGTTCGTGCTCATCAGGCATCGCCGCTGATGGCGACGGATCGTCGGCCATCACGATATCCAGCGTCAACGCGCCCTGTTCGGTTATTTCCGCTCTGGCCTGCCGGATGCCGGGGTATTCGAGCGTCGCCTGCTCAATATCCCGCAGGTCGTAGTCCGCCTGCGCGTTCAGCGGCCAGCGTCGGCGGGGAATGTGCCCGGCGATGCCGCTGGCGAGAGTCTTCAGGCTTTCAGGGGCGGCGATGACGGCTTGCAGGATGGCGCAATAGTCATTAAACATCGCCTCGGCAGCGCCGGGTTCCAGCACGTTGTCCATGCAGTACCAGCTAAACATCAACTCGCCGTCGCTCTCCATGACCTGATGATCCAGCCAGACCTGCGGCGTTTGCGTGAATACATAGCAGGGTTCGCCGAACAGATGGCTCATCGCCTGATCGATAGTCATGCCTTCCAGCGTCATCCCCAGCATACTGGTAAACACTACCGGCATCAGTGGTTGACGTTGTGATCCGCGCAGGCGGCCCAGCTCACGGATCACCTCAACACCGTTCATTTCACTGTGCGCCATGTTTTGCCAGAGGCGCTGTTGGGTCTGTTGCATCTGATCTTGCAACGTCACCGGCGCTGAGAAGTTAAAATCAACCAGCGTGACGGAGGTAAAATCACCAATCAACTGGTTGATTTGCGGATGGATCGGCTGGCGATTGAAGAACGTCAGGTTCAGCGTAAATGTTGTGGTACGGCTCCAGCGCTCAAGGGTGGCGGCAAACAGCGTGAGCAGCGCGGCAGACGGTGTGACGCCTTGCTGCTGCCAGCGCTGTTTCACGGCCTGCCATTCTGTCTTGCCGATCGTCGATTTGAAGGTGGTGAAGTGTGGCGTTTCCGGGGGCGTCTCAACCACCGGCAGCTCTGGCGCTAAGGGCAGTTGCGGCAGTTTTTCCTGCCAGTAATCCCAGGCATCGTGCCATGCCGATGTCTGTCGGCGCGCCTGTTCAGCCATCACATAATCACGGAAGGTAATAGCGAGCGGCGCCAGCGTTTCACCGCGCCAGACCTGCGCCAGGTCGTCCATCATGACTTTAAAACTCTGCACATCAAACTGCAAAAGGTCGAGGTTCATATGCAGACGGTAATGGCAATCGTCGATTTCGCTGACCACCAGCTCAAAAAGAGGCCACTGGTCGGCAGGCAAAACGCGATAGCTCAGTTCATGCCGCCGTTTTTCCAGCGCGATGCGCTGTTCTTCCGGGGAAAGCGCGCGCAGATCGTCACGCGGGATGTGATACTCCGGCGTTGTCGCCAGGATTCGCTGCTGCCCGTCGGCATCAACCACCATACGCAACATATCGTGGCGTGCGATGAGCTGGTTCCATGCTTTCTCCAGTATGGCGAGATCGAACTCATCGTGGCGTTTATCCCACTCAAACAGGACGTGACAGGCGACGCCGCCATAGCCAATGAGGTGGGTTCGCCCCAGCCAGTAGGCGTGCTGAATGGGCGTCAAAGGGAAGGGCGCATAACGCTCGTCGGCGTCGTGCCGCAACACTTCCGGCTGCGAAGCGGCAGGCGTCGCCTCTGGCTTAGAACAGATAAGCTGCGTGAGTCCATGAGGAGACAGATCCTGCCACGCCCGTTCCGCATTGATGCGTACGCCCAGGTAGTGCTGAATATCGCTACTGAGTTCAAGGAAGAGCAGCGAGTCCATGCCGAGTTGCAACAGATCCTGGTTTGGATGCAGTGACGCCGGATCGCTCAGCCTTAGCTGAACCGCAATCCGCTTTTTCAGCCATGCCATCACCGCTGTTTCATCGCTCAGGCTGCCGTTAAAGGCGTTGTCATCAGCAGGTGGAATGACCGGCGTTGCGGCTTTTTCTGTGGCGCTGATGTTAAACAGAGCCTGTTGTAACGGGGGCATTTTGTCGGTAAAAACGCGCATCGCCAGTCGCCACGGGGCGCCGCGCATCACCGCCTGTTCCAGGTGCCAACAGCCTTCGGCATCGCTTAACGCGCCCATACCTCGGCTGGCGAGCGTCGCCAGCATTTCCGGCGTGGCCGCCCGACCGCTTTCTCCCCATGCGCCCCAGGCGACAGAGAGCGTTTTCGGCGCATCAAGGGTGGAAAACTGCTGGGCCAGCCCGTCCAGGTAGCCGCAGGCCAGCGCATGGGCGCTCTGACCCGGCGCGCCGAGGGTGGCGGCAGCGGAAGAGTAGAGAATAAGATAGCGTCCGTCGTGGTTGCGCAGGGTTTGCAACAGCTGGCTTGCCGCCTGCGCTTTTACCGCGAAAACGGCAGCCAGTTGGTGGTCATCAAGCTCCTGCAAGGGCGCGTCAGCCAATACGCCAGCGGCATGAATCGCTCCGGCAATGCCGCCGTTGGCCGCCAGATCGTCAAGAACCGTGGCCAGTTGCCCGGCATCGCCCACATCACAACGGCAGACGCGCGTCTGCCCGCCCTCCACGTCGCGTAGCCATGACTCATCCACGCGCGGCGCCAGCAGGGCGATGCGTCGCGCCCCTTTTTCTCTGAGCCAGTTCACGGCAAGGCGGCCTAATCCGCCAAACGCTCCGGTCACCAGATGCCAGCGGCTATCGCCGGTAAACACGTTTGCCGGTAATTCAGCGGCGCATCCCGTTTTGGGCGCCAGTGAAGGGAGCCAAAGGGTGTCACCCCGTGCGGCGAGCCAGCGCTGTGATAGTGAGACTGCGCTCAACCCTTGATGCAGCGTTTCCCACGGGGTGTTTTCGGCGAGATCGATGGCGGCAAGCAACCGTTCCGGCTGTTCGTTGGCCGCGACGCGAAGCAAGGCCCATAGCGCGTGATGGGATGCAGAGAGTGCTTCATTTTCCTCGACTCGCCACGCGCGGTGAGTAACCACAATCAATCCGGCTGCGCTGGCGGTGAGCGCTGCTATCACTTTCTCCGCTAAGGCCAGCGTATCCTCGCTCTCCTCAACAATCATCAGTCGCGAAGAGGCGTGCGGATCGTGAATGATGCCGTATTGCGCCAGCTCGTCGCTGCGCGCAAGCGTACCGGCGCTGAAGCTAAAGGTAAGCGGTTGGTCAATGCTGGCGACGTTGAGGGGCGTCCAGCGCCATTGATAATGCGTCTGCGGCGCAGGAAGAGGCGCGGCGGGCGATAGCGGCAGCCACTCGCCAGTAGGATGACGGGCTTCAACGCGCATCTGACCGCGGGAAAAGGCTTCGTTTTGCCAGCTTAAGCGACCCTTCCCCAGCCACTCCGGGGCGGCGACGGGGGGCGGTTCCACAGGCAGAGCGTCGCCATGACGCTGTGAAAGCAGACGCCAGGCCTCCTGCCAGCGGGCGTTAAACCGTTCGGGCTGACCTGCGCAATCAGACCAGTCGGCGAGATAATCACCGTTATCCGTCAGCGCCTGCCCCAACACGGGTTCTGATGGCGCGGTGAATGTTACGGCGCTAACCGCCTGACCGGGCAGCGTGGCGAGAATGATATGTTCGCTCATCCCGGCGGTCGGGCTGCCATCCTGCGGTAGCCACGCCACTTTGCTGAATCCGGCGTGGCGGCACTGTTGTTGCCACTGAGCGGTGGTGAGGAATAACTCACCTTCGCGGGCGTCGAGATCCTGTAGCGGAAGAACCAGCGGGCCGAAAACGAAGTCAAACAGACGCATTGGCTGGGTGATTTCGCGCATCAGCAGGCGCCCGCCCGGCTTGAGCAGGGGGCGCAGATTATCGAGCGTGCGGCCAATATGGCGGGTGGCGTGAATCACGTTCGCTGCCACGATAAGATCGTAAGACTGTGCCTGGAAACCCTGAGACTGCGCCTCTTTTTCGAGATCCAGCTCGCTATACTTCACAAAATCATAGTCGGCGAATTTCTGCTGGGCGCGACGGGTGAACAGCGCCGAGATATCGGTGAAATGGTACTCCAGTGCCGGAACGCCGTTGAGTTCCGGCAGCAGCCACGCGGTGGTGCCGCCGGTTCCGCCGCCAACTTCAAGAATACGCAACGGCTGGCGGGGCTGACGCGTCTGGACAATGCCGCGTAATACCCCGGCGGCGATTTGGTTGAAATAGCGGCCAAAGCTGAATTCCTGATACAGCACTTCCACGCCGTCGGAGGCGCTTTGCGGGAAGATAATCGCCACCGGTTCTTCCGCGCCGCTCATCATTTCATATAACCGATCGCCGGCACGGGCGATGGTGTCGGGAATAGCCTGAAAACCTTCACAATAACCGGCAAGTTCCGTCAGCAGTGATTCCCGCTGTTGATGTTCAATGGGGCGGGCGCGGACGTATCGCCCGTCGGTGCAGCGGTAATCGCCGTCGACCACGCAGTTATTCAGCAGGCGCTGGAGTAGCTGCTGGTAGCGGGGCAGCAGACGTCCACGGCGCATGATGGTCATGGCGTCCACGCCGTTCTCAATGGCATCGCCGGTACAGCGTTGTACCAGTTGATCGACGTAGATGGCGTGCAGTCGCGTGGCGCACTGTTTAAGCGCTTCCAGGCGAGGGAGATCGAGCGCTGTCGCGGCGCGACTCGCCACCTCCAGCCCGGCAGACAGCGCTGCGTCGGCAGGCTCGCAGGCCGGGGAGACGCGCTCTTTCCAGTAACGCTCAGTATCAAACGGATAACATGGCGCAGCGATACGTTGACCATCGCCCGCCAGCAGGTCGGCCCACGGTAGGGCGACGCCGGCAGCGTAAAGCTGGAGCAGGGCCTGATTGAGGACATCGCTCGCCTCTTTGTTACGCCGGGCGCTGGCTATCCAGTATGCGTTATCGCGGTATTCGCGCTGCCCGCAAGCAACCAACTGGGCATCGGGCCCCATCTCCAGAAAAACGCGGGCGCCGAGCTGATGCGCCACCTGAATACTCTGGATAAAACGCACCGGCTGGCGCATGTGTCGGCGCCAGTAATCCGCCTGGTTGAGCGTTGACTCATCAATGACGTCGGCGGTGAGCGTGGAAATAATCGGTATTTGCCCCGGCTCCGCGTGCAGTCCCGCGCAGGCGTCCTGGAACCGATCGAGTATCGGCTCCAGTAAAGCGGAGTGCGCCGCACCGGTTACGCTCAGGCGACGATAGTTAATGTCATGCTGCGAGAGCGTGGCGCAAAATACCGCGAGACGGGCTTCCGGCCCGGAAAATACCGTATGTTGCGTACCGTTGTTGGCGGCGAGATCCAGCTCAAACTGGCGAGCCAGCGGCATCAGCGTGTCTTCGTCTGCAAATACCGCCACCATCGCGCCGCTTGCGCACTGCTGCATTAGCGCGCCGCGCCGACAAACCAGTGGCATGACCTGTTCAATCGTATAGTGTCCGCAGACAACGGCAGCGGCAAATTCACCGACGGAATGCCCAATGGCGAAGTCTGGCTTCAGTCCTTCAGCACGCCAGTGCGCCGCCATCGCGATTTCAAACGCGACAATCGCCGGCTGCGCCCAGGCCATATTGTCCAGTTGCGCCGAATCGGGGTTAAACATCGCTTCGCGCAGTGACGGCGTGAGCATTTCGCTACAGGCGGAAAAACAGCGATCCAGCGTGTCGGCAAACGCCGTTGAGTGCTGGTACATCGTTTGACCCATAGTGCGCCAGTGCGAGCCCTGGCCGGTAAACAGCCACACCTGCTTGCCGCTGGCGCCGTGGCCGCTGTAAACCAGCGCCCCCGATTTCTCACCGGCCCAGGCGCTGAGCGCCTCGGCGGTTTCACGGTTTAATGGCGCCGCCAGGCGGAAGGGGAGATCGAGACGGCGCGCGTGCAGGGCTGTGAAGGCCAGAGAGATGGCATCCGCATTCTCTCTCAGCGCCCCGGCATAATCCGTCGCCAGCCGCCGCAACGCGCTGTCGCTGGCGGCGCTGAGCAGCAGCGCGGTACTTTTTCTGCCGCTATCCGTATTGGGGAGGCGCGCGTTGAGCGCGTCGGGCAGCGAGGCGACGATCATATGGCAGTTGGTGCCGCCAATACCAAAGGAGGAGACGCCCGCATAGCGCATTTCGTCCTGCCATGCCTGTGCCGACACCGGTATGGTAAAGGGGCTCTCTTCAAGTTTCAGCGCCGGGTTGGGGGTGTGAAAATTCAGTAAGGGAGGAATTTGCCCGCGACTGACTGCCAGAACGGTTTTCAGCAGTCCGGCAATGCCCGCCGCGGTATCCAGATGGCCCATGTTACTTTTCACGGAACCGAGCGCACAGCGCTGATCCTGCGGGCGAGGCGCATAGACGTTGCGTAACGCTTCAATTTCAATCGCGTCGCCCAGCGGTGTGCCGGTGCCGTGGGTTTCAATGTAACCTACCTGTCTGTCGTCGATGGCCGCTAGCATTAACGCCTCTTCGATGACTGCCTGTTGCCCTGCGACGGAAGGGGCGGTATAGCCGACCTTTCTGTTGCCGTCGTTGTTGACCGCGCTGGAGAGGATCACCGAGATAATCGGATCGCCTGACAGCAGCGCGTCTCTCAGGCGACGCAGCACCACGCAGCCGAGACCGTTACCGGCCCAGGTGCCCTCAGCCGAGGCGTCAAAGGGACGACAGTGACCATCAGGAGAGAAAATCATTCCGGGCTGGTAGCGGTAGCCTGCCTGCTGGGGGAAAGAGAGCGCCACGCCGCCGGCAACCGCCATATCGGATTCGCCTGCGCGCAGGCTTTCACAGGCCAGATGCACGGCAACCAGCGAGCTGGAGCAGGCGGTCTGTACCGATAACGCCGGGCCGTGCAGGTTGAGTTTGTACGCGGCGCGGGTGGCAATATAGTCTTTATCATTGCCCATCAGAGATTGCAGACCTTTTACCTGCGCGACTTCTGTCACGTTCAATGCTTCGCGACCGGGGTAGGTACTCATCCGGGAAGAGGCGAAAACGCCGGTCTTATGGGGGACGGCGCCGGGGGCATAACCGGCATGTTCCAGCGCATGCCAGACCGCCTGCAAAAATAGGCGCTGCTGCGGGTCCATCGACTCCGCTTCCTGTCGCGAATAGCCAAACAGGGTGGCGTCGAAGCAGTCGGCGTTGTCTAACACCGTACCGATATTGACATAATGAGGATCGTCAATGATGGCGGCATCCAGACCGACGGCCAGAAGCTCTTCGCGCGTAAAGCGTCGGCTGCATTCACGACCTTCCAGCAGATTTTGCCAGAACGTTTCGCCATCCGGCGATTCAGGAAAATGGCAGGCGTAGCCGATAACCGCGACAGGTTCGCAGTCCGGGTAGTGTTGAGCGATCGATGCATCAATGGAATCTGCTGTCGGCGCAGAAGAGAAGCGCAAGTTATCCATAATCGGTCCCGTTTCCTAAGATTCACAAAGTCAATGGAACGCCATGCGTTCGCGATGGCGTTCCGGGGAAAATCAGTTTGCTTCGCGCTATATCCGCCGCTGACGACGGCGAACAGGGCGAGGTCGTTTTGTTTTCTCCACCGTGGCGACGCCGGCCAGATAATCGGCCAGGGCAGCAGGAGAAGGGTGGGTGAAGAGGTCAAGCAACGTCAGGGTGGAAAATTCGTGACGTTGTAACAAAACGTGCAGTTGCACCAGATTCAGCGACGTTGCGCCCGCCTCAAAGAAGTTTTCTGCGGGCGTGACAGACTCGCCAACCACCTCGCGGAAGGCGTCGCAAATCAGGCTGACGGTGCTCTCGTCCGCCGCAATGTGTGGCTGAGATTGCTCAGGGCATACGCGCGGTGAGCGCTCTGCGCATTGCCCTGCGTGTTTAACGGGAGGCACCAGCGCGGCGAGCGGCAGTTGCCAGCCGCTTTCATCCTCGGCCATTCGGTTTAGCAATGCGCAATACTGTTCAAACTGGCGCTCCACCTGCCCGACAGGAAACAGCGCGGCGACAAAATCCCAGTTAAAGCGCAGTTCGCCTTCGGATTCATAAATCTGGTGATCGAGCCAGACCTGCGGCGTCTGGGAGATGCCCCAGACCGGTTTGAGCAGATTACGCCGGGCGAGGAAGTTATCCTGCTCAAAGCCCAGCGCGCTGGTAAAGACGACGGGCATCGGAACGGCAGGCACGTTATGCCGTTGCGCCAGTTGACGCATCACGCGGATGGCTGACACATCGCGGTGGTTGAGGTTCTGGCTCAGCCGCTGCTGTAGTGACTGCGCGCTGTGCAGCCAGCTTTCGCCGGGATGCCAGCTCAGCAGCATCAGCGAGGTGAAATCGCCCAGAATCTGGTTGATTTGCGGGTGCAGCGGTCGCCTGTCGAAAAGCGTAAGGTTAAGCGTGAACTCAGGCTGTGCACTCCATGCAGAGAGAACCGTTGACCACACCGACAACAGTACGGCCGACGGGGTGAGATGGGCGTCAGCCGCCCGTTTTTTCAGCCGATGCCAGCGCGTGCTGTCCAGCGCGCCGTTCAGACGGGCGAAGCGCGGTGTTTCAACCTCCTGAGGCAAGCAGCGCAGCGGCAACGCAGGCGCCGGAGGAATATCATCAAGCTGCGCCTGCCACCATGCCAGAGAATCTGGATTGGGCGACTGTAGCGAGGGTTGTTGCAGATAATCCCTGAAGGTGACGGGCAGCGGCGGAAGCAGCTGTTGCGGGTAGCGGTAGCCGTGCTCCAGCTCCGCCAGCAGGATCTGCATGCTCAGACCGTCAAGCAACAGGTTATCCAGACACAGCCACAGGCGGGCAGGCATCCCGTCCACGTATCCGACCTGGAGATCGAATACTGGCCACACTTCGGGGTTGAGTACCTGATGCGCCAGTTTTTCGCGCACCCGCAACGCCTCTTCAGGCGTATGGAGGGTGTGTGCGGGTATCACCCAGGGGGGCGTCTGTTCGAGCACCTGTTGCTGTCCATCACGCACGATGGCGCGCAGCATATCGTGGCGGGCGATTAATCGGTTCCAGACCGTCTCCAGCCGGGTGAGGTCCAGATCGGCAATTTCAAATTCAACAAAGAAATGTGAGCCGACGCCGCCCAGGGCAAAGCCCGGCTGACGCCCCACCAGGTAAGCCTGCTGCACGTCGGTAAGCGCAAAGGGCTGGTAGCGATCTTCAGGGGAGTGGACGAATGGTTGTTCGACCGGGACGTCGGTTTTCCGCAGCGTGGCGGCAAAATCCGCCAGCCGGGGATGATTAAACAGGTCGCTTAATTGCGCTTCATAACCTGCCTGATGAAGTTGCCCGGTCAGACGGGTCGCCAGCAGGCTATCGCCGCCTTGCTGGAAGAAGTCGGTTTCTCTGGTGACATTGCCAGTTGATAAGAGTTGCTGCCAGAGGGCGGCAACCTGTTTTTCAATGTCGCCCTGGGGTAAATCCGCTTCGGCCGGGTTTTCCGCTTCAGGGGTATGACGACGCTTCAGCGCCTGGTAGTCAATTTTCCCGTTAGCCGTCAGCGGTAAGGCGTCGAGGAAGACGATCCGTTGCGGCACCATCCACCCCGGCAGACGTCCGGCGAGGGCGGCCTGAAGTTGACGGGGATCGCGGCGCACCTGCCTGTCAGGACATTGTACGAGGAAGCGTTGTAACCCCGCGACCTCATCGCCATGCTGACAGTTGAAGGCGGCCGCGCTAAATAATGCCGCCCAGTCGGCGCTGTTATGCAGCAAGGTCTCCGGCTGCCCATTGGTTAACAGGAGCGTGCTGAGCAGGGCGGGCGGCGTTAACTGGCGAAACTCCATCACGTAGAGCAGCGCGCCGGGAACGGCAAGCTGTTGTAATGTCGCAAGGAGCCCGGGATCTTCCGGCAGCAGACGATGCAGGGCGTTATTAAGCCAGATAATGTCCGCCGAGTGAGCGTGCGCCGCCAGCGTGTCTGCATTCCAGAGGGACAGACGGGTGCCAGGCCAGGGGGCGAGCCTCTGCCGGGCGCTCAGCAGCATCTCCTGGCTCTGCTCAAGCCCGACATACTCAATCTGTCCGGCGTTGAGCTGTGCTAACAGCGATTCTGCGGCGCGGCCAGTGCGGGTTCCCACCTCAAGCAGGCGTATCGGGCGCTGTAAGCGCTGTGCAAGCTGTTGGCAAATTGTCGCCAGTTCCTGAATATACGGGGCGCTGGCCGGATGGTTAAAGGCCAGGCTTTCCGGCGACCACTGCGCGTCGTTCAGTAACGACAGTTCGTTACGGGCACCGCGAAGAATTTGCGATAACGTTAAATCATGTCCGCTGAAGTGCGGGTGCTCATCCTCGCGTTCTTCACCAGCGCAGACCTGATAACCTTCAGCAGCGGGCTTCAGTCGCCGTTGTGTCACCAGAAATGCTAACCAGCGTTCCACCACGGCCTGCCAGCGCGGCTGGATAGCGAGTGAGTTCATCAGGGGGAGAGGATCGGCGCCAGCGGTGTGACCCGGCTTCAGTTTTAGCAGGCGATGCTGAAGGAAATCGGCTACCTGTTCTGCGGAGATCTCTGGCGAGATGGCGCAACAGGGCAACGTTCCCGCAAGCGTGTGCCACGCCTGCGGCAGTGCCGGGTTCCGATGATCGGTAACGCAAAAAGCCTCGCCTTGAGGAACAACGTATGCCGCCAGCGTTTTTTCTTTTTCGCCGATCGCCAGAACGGTTGCTTGTTTCACCCCCGCCAGCTGGCTGAGCGCGCTTTCGATTTCGCCCAGCTCGATGCGATATCCTCCGACTTTGACCTGCTTGTCGCGACGACCGAGGAACTCGATTGTGCCATCTGGCCAGTAGCAGCCGAGATCGCCGGTGCGATACCAGCGCTCGTCTGGGAGCGTCAAAAATTGCTGCTCGCTACGCAGGGGATCGTTGAAATAGCCTTCCGCGACCCCAATGCCGCCAATCCATAATTCACCCGGCACCCAGTCAGGGCAGTCCCGGCCCTGTTCATCCACCACCCGGTAGCGTTGGTTGGTTAGCGGAAAACCGTAAGGGATGGAGCGCCAGTGGGCGGGGACGTCGTGAATTTCGCAGGCGTTAGACCAGATAGACGCCTCGGTGGCGCCGCCCATCGCGATAAATTGTCCTTGTGGCCGGAAGGCCCGATAACGGGCGGGGAGGTCAAGCCCGATCCAGTCGCCGGAAAGCATCACTGCGCGCAGGTTTTCCGGCGTGGCGTCGGCGAAACCTTCACACCAGGTCAGCAGCATATCGAACAGCGCCGGGACGCTGTTCCAGAGCGTGACCTGATGGCGCTGGATCAGCTCACACCATGCGTGAGGATCGCGCCGTTGATTTTCCATCACCATCACCAGCGCGCCGCCCGCGCGCAGTACGCCAAAAATGTCGTAAACCGATAAATCAAAATGTAGGGCGGAGAGGGCCAGCACCCTGTCATGCGGGCCAACCTGATAGCGGGTATTGATATCGCAACAGGTGTTAAGCGCTCCCCGGTGAGAAATGACTACCCCTTTCGGCGTACCTGTAGAGCCGGAGGTGTAGATAATGTAGGCCGGTTGCGTGGGGGCGCGTACTACCGGGTTGGCGATCGGCTCCGCCTCAATGGCCTGCTGCCAGGCAAGGACGGGAATATCGTCTGACCCGGCGCTGGCGTCGTGCTGACAAATGAGCACCAGCCGGACGCTGGCGTCAGCGTAGATTTTCTCGCGCCGTGCGGCAGGCTGATCCAGCGAAACCGGAACGTAAACCGCCCCGGCCAGCAGGACGGCCAGAACCGCAACAAGTTGTCCTGCGCCTTTCGACATCGTGATAGCCACATTATCGCCGGGCTGAACCCCGCACTCGATTAACCTGCCCGCGCAACGGCGGGCATAGTCTGTCAGCTCATGATAATTCCACTGATAACGCATGTCCGTTACCGCCAGCGCCTGCGGCTGTTGCAGAGCGATACGGAAAATGCCTTCATGCAGCAAGCCTTCGGGAATGGGGGCGCCGGTGGCGTTGACCCGTTCGCGTATCGCGCGCTGGCTGGCGGGCATCATATCTGCGAACGGCTTTTGCCAGGCGCTTTCGTCATCGCAGAGTTGGTTAATCAACTGGCAGTAGGCGTCGAACAATGTTTCGACTAACGCCGGAGGGAACAGCGCGTCGTTGCTGTCCCATTGTAGCCAGACCTCGCCGTGATGCTCGAACGCCAGATGATCTATCCAGACCTGCGGCGTTTGCGAGATGCCCCATTCCGGCTCGCCCAACGGCGATTCTGCGCGGCTGCTGTAGAGGGAACGCCCCAGATTGCTGGTAAATACCACCGGGGCGCCGTGGGGGTAGCGCTGCTGGCGTTTGAGTTCACGGAGTAATTCGACGCCGGACCAGTGGCGATGCTCCCAGTCCTCCGTAAACGTGAGCTGGTTTTTACGCGCCAGGTTGCTGACGGTATCGCCATCGCAGGCGGTATCCAGCAGAAGAATATTGGTGAAGTCGGCAAGCATCGCGCCAACCGCCGGGTGCAGCGGCTGGCGGTCGAATAAGGTGATGTTAAGCAGCAGACGCGTCAGGCCGCCCCAGCGAGCCAGCACGGCAGAAAAACAGGTCGCCAGCGCCATTGTCGGCGTCACGCCATACTCGCCGGCCCGGTTGCTAAAGGCGTGCCAGCGTGTTGCCGGGACAATCATGCGGCGTCGGGTATTACGGACTTCACGTAGCGTGGCGGGTTCGCAGGCCAGCGGCAAGACGGGCGCGGGGGGAAGCGTCGATGCTTTCGCCAGCCAGTAAGCGCGCGCGTCGTCTCTCAGTGGTTGATTGATCTTCTGCTGGTGCAGCAAATACGAGCGGAAATCATAGTGGGCGTCGATAGCCGGCAGCGATTCTCCGGCCAGCAGGGCGTTAAGCTCATCGAAGAAAAGCGTAAAGCTGGAGGCATCCATAATCAGCAGGTCAATATTGACATGGAGGCGGTGGCGATTGTCCGGCAAGAGCGTCAGCTGAAAATCAAACGTTTCGCCGATTTCCACGCGTAAAAGACGGTGGCTCAGGCGCTGGCGCAGTGCGTCCAGATAGGCCTGGCGGCTTTCAGCGTCGTTATGGCGTAAATCATGAACGGTGACGCCGTTCCAGTAAGGTTGCGGTAGCCAGACCTGCTGCCCGTCGGGGCGAAAGGCGATATGCAGCATTGGGTGGCGTTGCAGCAAGGTCGTGATGGCCTGCTCCAGCTGCGACGCCGTCAGACAATGGCCTTCAAACTCCTGATACAGGTGGCAACCCACGCCGCCAAGCGTCTGCCCCGGCATGCGGCCCGTCAGGTAGGCGTGCTGTACTGGCGTCAATGGGAAGGGGGTACTTTCGGTCATGTTCGGCCAGGATGATTCGTCGGGCGGCGTTTCTTCTTCCGCGTTCTCAGGCGACCGGCTGAGCATTAACTGGTTCCATGCCGCCAGCGTGGGGGCGGCATACAGCTCGCGAAGGGTAAGGCGGTAGCCATTTTTACGAAACCAGTGTAACCATCTCATCAATCTTATGGAATCCAGGCCGGCCTGGATCAGGTTGCTCTCTTCATGTAACTGCTGCGGCGTTAAATTCAGTTCCTGTATGAGCCGCTCGCGTAATTGTTGGTATTCAGCCGCGTGGCGGTTGTCCGGTAACAGCGAATCCTGAGATGGTGCGCCAGAAATCATTCTTCCTCCTGATGGCACGTCTTACCAAAAAGCATTGCTCATATGAGAATAATAATTATTAACAATTGGATGCTACCCGAAACGGGTTTATTTATGCCCGTTTCGGGTTGGTAACAGGCGGAAAGAACAGAGGCCCGGATGGGGTATCCGGGCCTCTGTCAGGGAGGAGTTTAGGGGGGCGCGACCCCGGTTACATCACGCGTTTAAAGGTCGAAGGGGTTACGCCAAACTGTTTCTGGAAGGCGGCAGAGAAATGGCTGGCATTGGCATAGCCCAGATCGGCCGCCACCGTCATGACGGAGGTATTGCCGTTGGCCAGGCGTCTTCTGGCTTCCTGCATTCGTTCAGCCTGAAACAGGCCATAGACGCTGTTGTTGAACAGAACGCGGAAGCCTTGCTTAATTTTGAGAACGCTCAGACCGGACTCTCTGGCCAGCTCCGCGACGCCCGGCGCTTGCGTCAGATCAGCCAGCAGCAGATCCTTCGCCCGCAGCAGTTTCTGACGTTCCATCGGGTTGAAGTGGCAGGAGAGGCAACTGGCGTCTTCGCGATGTTCATCCAGCACCAGACTTAGCATGACCAGACTTTGCCCCTGCAACCATAGCGTCGACGGCTTTTGTTCATGACTGAAGCCGCCGTGCATGCGCATCAGAGCGTGACGCAAGGCCTGAGCCGTTAAGTGGGTTTCAGCATTACAACGCTGCTGCTGGCAACAGCAGTGGGAGTCGATCTTATTCTTAATGACCGCGCTAATATCCGGCACCCACAGCGCGAGGGTTTCAGGGCTGAAGGAGAGGGTAATGCTCTCGAATCGGCCACAATAGGAGGCGCTGCCGCGACAGTCTGGCGTATGGGTAATGTAATGGCGATTGCGCGCAAGCTCCCAGTCGGTGTGGCGCCGGAGTCCCTGAATCGCAAAGCGCGATGTGCCTTCCAGGATGCACGAGAAGTTAATCCTGCCCAGATCGTCGTGTAGCTGCAACGTCTCAGGCCGCGCAAAATGGCCCCTCCAGAGCAAAATATCCATACCTTCCTGCAACGAACAGCGCAGCAGTTCACACTGAGCAGGAATATTGCCATCGTTTGCAGGTTTCCCGACCACCAACTGGTGAATAGAGATTTCAGATTGCGTTTGCGGTGACTCCGTCATGACCTGGTTATCTCCCTGTGGCTTAGACCAATGCGGGTATAAATAGAACCGAATGGGGTAGATGAGTTATTGATAATGGTTATTATTCACATTAATTCTCAGAACGCCACCCTGAATTGTCGTTTTTGGCGTCCGTAAAAATTCATCAGGAAATTCAGTTACTCCCATGTCATCTCAATCATCCAATACTGAATCGCTGTCCCGATTTCCTCTCTGGCAGGTGATTACACCGGTTCGCAGGAAGGTTATTTTAGCTATGGCGCTGGCGGGGCTGGCGGCATTAACCAGCCTGGGGGCGCTCCTTTTTCTGGCGTGGAGCCTGCGTGACATTCGCGCGACGCCTGACGCTATTCCGGCCTGGCCGCTGGGCGGCGTGATCGGCTGCGTGGTCTTAACTTTTGTTCTGCGCTTACAGGCGTTCAACACCTCTCATTACGCGGCTTTTCATCTGGAGAACATTCTGCGCAGCAGGTTAGCCCGTAAAGCATTGCAGCTTCCGCCTGGCGTATTACAGCAAATGGGCAGCGGGTCAGTGGCGAAAGTGATGCTGGATGACGTGAAGTCGTTACATATTTTTGTGGCCGACAGCACGCCGCTCTATGCCCGCGCGATCATCATGCCGCTGGCGACAATCGTTATCTTGTTCTGGCTGGACTGGCGGCTGGCAATCGCGACGCTGGGGGTACTGGCGTTTGGATCGGTTGTTCTCGTGCTCGCCCGCCAGCGTTCGGAAGATATGGCTCAGCGTTATCATAAGGCGCGCGAGCAGGTTAGCGCGGCGGTTATTGAGTTCGTGCAGGCCATGCCCGTGGTGAGAACGTTTGATAGCGGCAGCACCAGTTTTTTGCGCTATCAACGCGCCCTTGAAGAGTGGGTCGATGTGCTCAAAACCTGGTATCGCAAAGCCGGTTTTTCAGCGCGTTTTTCCTTCTCGATTCTGAATCCTCTCCCGACCCTGTTTGTCCTGATCTGGTCGGGATACGGCCTGTTGCACTATGGCAGTTTCGATTTTATCGCGTGGGTGGCCGTTTTACTGCTGGGCAGCGGAATGGCCGAAGCCGTAATGCCAATGATGATGCTCAATAACCTGGTCGCGCAAACGCGTTTAAGCATTCAGCGTATTTATCAGGTTCTCGCGATGCCGGAGTTATCGCTGCCGCAGTCTGACCAGCAGCCGCAAGAGGCGAGCATTACCTTTGAGCAGGTGAGCTTTCATTATCCGCAAGCGCGTACTGGCGCCGCGTTGCAGGAGGTGAGCTTTCATGTGCCTGCCGGGCAAATTGTGGCGATGGTCGGGCCAAGCGGCGCCGGAAAAAGCACCGTGGCGCGCTTGCTGCTGCGTTACGCCGACCCGGACAAAGGCCATATCCGTATTGGCGGCGTGGATCTGCGTGATATGCAGACGGACACCCTGATGAAGCAACTCTCGTTTGTGTTTCAGGACAACTTCCTTTTTGCCGACACGATAGCCAATAACATTCGTCTGGGCGCGCCGGATACGCCGCTGGAGGCGGTAATAGCGGCGGCCAGAGTGGCGCAGGCCCATGATTTTATTAGCGCTCTGCCAGAAGGTTACAACACACGAGTCGGGGAACGTGGGGTATTTCTCTCCGGCGGCCAGCGGCAGCGCATTACTATCGCCCGGGCGCTTTTGCAGGATCGCCCCATCCTGGTGCTCGATGAGGCGACGGCGTTTGCTGACCCGGAAAACGAAGCGGCGCTTATCAAGGCGCTCGCGGCGGCCATGCGTGGCCGGACGGTCATCATGGTCGCGCATCGTCTCTCAATGGTGACTCAGGCCGATGTGATATTGCTGTTTTCCGACGGACAGCTCAGGGAAATGGGGAACCATACGCAACTGTTGGCGCAGGGCGGCCTGTATCAACGGCTCTGGCAACACTATCAGCAGGCGCAGCATTGGGTGCCGGGTGGAACACAGGAAGAGGTGGTGGAAAATGAAAGACAATAATCCTGCGGATAACCTGGCCTGGCGCGTCATCTGGCGCCAGCTTATCTCCAGCGTTGGCAGTCAGGCCAGGATGCTGCGACGCAGTATGCTGGCGCTGTTGCTGGCGGCATTCATGCAGGGGATCGCCTTTGCCTGTCTTTATCCGATCATTGATGCGCTGTTACGGGGAGACGCGCCGCAACTTCTTAACTGGGCTATGGCCTTCAGCGTCGCCGCAATTGTGACGCTGGTGCTACGCTGGTATGGCCTGGGCTTTGAATACCGTGGTCATCTGGCGCAGGCCACCCATGAGTTGCGCCTGCGACTTGGCGAGCAGTTACGCCGCGTGCCGCTGGAGAAGCTCCAGCGCGGCAGGGCGGGTGAAATGAACGCCTTGCTGCTGGGCAGCGTGGATGAAAACCTCAATTATGTTATTGCGATAGCCAATATTTTGCTGCTCACCATTGTCACGCCGCTGACGGCGTCGCTGGCGACATTGTGGATAGACTGGCGGCTGGGGCTGGTGATGTTGCTGATCTTCCCTCTGCTGGTGCCGTTTTATTACTGGCGCCGCCCGGCGATGCGGCGACAAATGCAGACGCTGGGGGAAGCGCACCAGCGTCTGAGCGGCGATATCGTTGAATTTGCTCAGGGGATGATGGTATTGCGCACCTGCGGCAGCGATGCCGATAAAAGCCGGGCGCTGCTGGCGCATTTCAATGCGCTGGAAAACTTACAGACCCGCACTCACCGTCAGGGCGCTGGCGCGACGATGCTGATCGCCAGCGTCGTGGAGTTGGGCCTACAGGTGGTGGTGTTATCCGGGATCGTCTGGGTAGTGACGGGCACTCTGAACCTCGCCTTTTTGATTGCCGCCGTCGCGATGATTATGCGCTTCGCAGAACCGATGGCGATGTTTATCAGCTACACCTCGGTTGTGGAACTGATCGCCAGCGCCCTGCAACGGATTGAGCGGTTTATGGCGATAGCACCGCTTCCCGTCGCAGAGCAAAGCGAGATGCCGGAACGTTACGATATCCGCTTTGACAACGTCAGCTATCGCTACGAAGAAGGCGACGGCCACGCGCTTAATCATGTTTCTTTGACGTTCCCGGCAGCCAGTATGAGCGCGCTGGTGGGTGCCTCCGGCGCAGGCAAAACTACGGTCACCAAACTGTTAATGCGCTATGCCGATCCGCAGCAAGGGCAGATTTCTATTGGCGGCGTCGATATTCGCCGCCTGACGCCGGAACAGCTCAATAGCCTGATTTCTGTTGTTTTCCAGGATGTCTGGCTGTTTGATGACACGCTGCTGGCGAATATCCGTATCGCGCGCCCACAGGCGACGCGGCAGGAGGTAGAAGAGGCCGCCCGCGCGGCGCAGTGCCTTGAGTTTATTTCCCGTCTTCCGCAAGGCTGGCTGACGCCAATGGGAGAGATGGGCGGCCAGCTATCGGGCGGCGAGCGCCAGCGGATTTCCATTGCCAGAGCGTTATTGAAAAACGCGCCGGTCGTCATTCTCGATGAACCGACTGCCGCGCTGGATATTGAAAGCGAGCTGGCGGTGCAAAAAGCGATCGATAACCTGGTTCACAACCGGACGGTGATTATCATCGCTCACCGTTTATCCACCATCGCCGGGGCCGGAAACATTCTGGTGATGGAAGAGGGACAGGTGGTTGAGCAGGGTACTCATGCGCAATTGCTCTCACATCATGGACGTTATCAGGCGCTGTGGCAGGCGCAAATGGCCGCGCGCGTGTGGCGCGACGACGGGGTTTCCGCGTCTGGAGAGTGGGTGCATGAGTGATGTTCAGTCGAATGTGAAACCGCTGACGTTGACGACCGGGCGGGTGATTTTTGCTATTGCCGGCGTCTATGTGACGCAGAGTCTGGTATCGGCGCTGTCTATGCAGTCCTTACCCGCGCTGGTGCGCGCTGCTGGCGGTTCGCTGGCGCTTGCCGGTGCGACAACCCTGTTTATGCTGCCCTGGGCGCTGAAGTTTATTTGGGCGCCGTGGATCGAGCGCTGGCGGCTTCCGCCCGGTAGCCAGGAACGCCGTTCCCGCATGTTAATCCTGCGTGGTCAGGTCGCGCTAGCGGCGATCCTGACTACTGCCGCAGCGATTGGCTGGTTTGGGCGAGAAGGGGGATTCCCCGATACGCAAATCGTCGCGTTATTTGTTCTGTTTATGGTGGCAGGCACGGTCGCCTCCACCATTGATATCGCCAGCGACGGCTTTTGCGTCGATCAACTGACCCGCACGGGTTACGGCTGGGGAAACAGCGTGCAGGTCGGCGGCAGCTATCTGGGAATGATGTGCGGCGGCGGGGTGTTCCTGATGCTGTCGGCGGCATCCGGCTGGCCTGTCGCCATGCTGATGATGGCGGTGCTGATTATGGCGATGTCACTCCCGCTGTGGCGCATTACGGAGCCGACGCGAACAGCGACTATCCCGCATGTTCCGGCGTTAGGTTATGCGCTAAGGAGGAAGCAGGCGCGCCTGGGCTTACTGCTGGTATTGATGCTGAATTCAGGCATGCGGTTTGTGCTGCCTCTTCTGGCACCGCTGTTGTTGGATCATGGGTTGAGCATGTCCGCATTGGGCGCGCTGTTCAGCGGCGGCAATATTGCAGCGGGCATAGCAGGAACGCTGGCCGGCGGATTGCTGATGAAATACACCTCACCCGGCAGAGCGCTGTTGACGGCTTATGGCGTCCAGGGGATCGCGCTGCTGGCGGTGGTGATGACGCTCATGATGGCGCCGGGTCATCTGCTGCTGCCGATTCTCCAGTGTCTGGTCATTGTCCAGTCCATTTCGCTGGCCTGCGCGCTGGTCTGTCTTTACGCCACGCTGATGTCGCTTTCATCGCCTTTGCAGGCCGGTGTCGACTTCACCCTCTTTCAATGTACTGACGCGGCAATCGCCATTCTGGCAGGCGTTATCGGTGGCGTTGTTGCTCAACATTTTGGCTATGCGGCCTGCTTCCTGTTTGCCGGGGCATTCACGTTGCTGGCGGCGTGGGTTGCTTATATCCGGCTGCATTCGGCAAGAGAACTGATGATAAGCGCAATTGATTGATCCGGGAATAACACAGAGAGGTAAGGGATGAAAATCAGTGAATTTCTACATCTGGCGTTACCAGAGGAACAATGGCTACCGACGATTTCTGGCGTTTTACGCCAGTTCGCAGAAGAAGAGTGTTATGTCTATGAGCGTCAACCCTGTTGGTATTTAGGCAAAGGGTGCCAGGCACGGCTGCACATTAATGCCGACGGAACGCAGGCGACATTTATTGATGATGCCGGGGAGCAAAAATGGGCGGTGGATTCCATTGCCGACTGCGCGCGTCGTTTTATGGCGCATCCTCAGGTGAAAGGACGTCGGGTATATGGACAGGTTGGGTTCAACTTTGCGGCGCATGCGCGGGGGATTGCCTTTAACGCCGGGGAGTGGCCGCTGCTGACGTTAACCGTTCCCCGTGAAGAACTTATTTTTGAAAAGGGAAATGTCACCGTTTATGCGGACTCCGCCGACGGGTGCCGACGTTTGTGCGAGTGGGTAAAAGAGGCCGGTACAACGACGCAGAACGCACCACTGGCGGTGGATACCGCCCTCAATGGTGAGGCATATAAACAACAGGTTGCGCGCGCCGTTGCGGAGATCCGCCGTGGCGAGTATGTCAAAGTGATTGTCTCGCGCGCCATTCCCCTGCCATCGCAGATTGATATGCCCGCCACGCTGTTATACGGGCGGCAGGCAAACACACCTGTGCGCTCGTTTATGTTCCGTCAGGAAGGACGCGAAGCGCTGGGCTTTAGCCCGGAACTGGTGATGTCAGTGACGGGCAATAAAGTGGTCACTGAACCGCTTGCGGGCACCCGCGATCGCATGGGAAACCCGGAGCATAATAAGGCGAAAGAGGCAGAACTGCTGCACGACAGTAAAGAGGTGCTTGAGCATATCCTTTCTGTCAAAGAAGCTATTGCTGAACTGGAGGCCGTTTGCCAGCCGGGCAGCGTGGTGGTTGAAGATTTAATGTCGGTTCGCCAGCGCGGCAGCGTTCAGCATCTGGGGTCTGGCGTGAGCGGTCAGCTTGCGGAAAACAAGGATGCCTGGGATGCGTTTACCGTGCTGTTTCCGTCGATTACCGCCTCAGGTATCCCTAAAAATGCTGCTCTGAACGCGATTATGCAAATTGAGAAGACGCCGCGAGAGCTTTATTCCGGCGCAATCCTGCTGCTGGACGATACGCGCTTTGATGCGGCGCTAGTTCTGCGTTCCGTATTTCAGGATAGCCAGCGCTGCTGGATACAGGCGGGGGCGGGAATCATCGCGCAATCTACGCCGGAACGCGAACTGACAGAAACCCGGGAGAAATTAGCGAGCATTGCGCCCTATTTAATGGTGTAGGAGTAACTGTTTTCTAACCTCACAACCAGACTGTCCAAAGACAATTGAGTCGCTCTTTGATTCCTCTGTGACTCTATTGTCTTCTTTTGGGATAAAATAGGTGTTTTTCGTCATGAAGTTGATAAAAGTCTATATAGAACCACCTCCTGTGGAGGTGGTGGTAATTTGCCAGAGTGTGGGATTCGTTAGTATACTATGGGATAAACTTATTTTTACCAATTGTATAAGGCGGTGCATAAGATTCTCGGCATGCTTCCAGATAATCCGACCACCACTGCATCATCGCTTTGCGGGCTTCTAGGTGCTCTGCCTTATGAATATAAGCCATGCGCACGGTATTGCGCTCCTGATGACTCATCTGGCGTTCTACTGCGTCCTTTGCCCATAAACCCGATTCCATCAGCGCACTGCATGCCATTGCCCGGAAGCCGTGACCGCAGATATCCTTTTTCGTGTCGTAACCCATCACCCGCAGTGCCTTATTGACCGTGTTTTCACACATTGGCTTATACGGGTTATGGTCGCCGGGGAAGACCAGTTCATTATTACCGGTGATATCTTTAATCTGTTTCAGAATGGCGATGGCCTGTTCTGAAAGGGGGACGATATGCGGCATTCGCATTTTGGCCCCGCGCCCGGAATAACGCACTCCAATAATGGGTTCTCGCGTCGCGGGTATCGTCCAGACTCGGTTTGTGAAATCAATCTCTGACCAGCGAGCGAAACGCAGTTCACTGGAGCGAATGAACACATGCAGCATCAGCAGGACGGCAAGCCGGGTAAGTTCGCGGCCCTGATGATATCCTTCAATGCGTTCGAGCAGCTCAGGTAGTCGCTCCAGCGGCAGGGCAGGATAGTGCCTTCTGACAGGAGGTGTGGTCACGCCGCCAAGGTTTGCTGCCGGGTTCGTATCGATTAACCCCTGATGGACCGCATGGCGCATTATGTTACTCAGGTGCTGCCGCGTGCGGGACGCAACTTCCAGCAGACCTTTTTCCTCGATCCCTTTCAGCAGGTCAATGAAATGACGGGGTTTAAGTTCTGATACAGGTAGGTTCCCGATGACCGGAAAGATGTGATTGTTCAGGCTGGCAAGCAAACGGTCGGCGGTGTTCTGCGACCATTTCCTGTTACTTTTATGCCACGCCAGCGCCACGTTTTTAAAAACTTTCTCCGGTGTTCGTGAGCCACGTTCAGCAGCCCGCTGCTGTACCGGGTTGATATTCAGCGCCAGCATTTTACGGATACCTTCACGTTGCTGTCGCGCATCAGACAGGGAGATGGCTGGATAGGCACCCAGCGCAATGCGGGATTCTTTACCGCTAATACGGTATTTGAGATACCAGTGGCGGGAGCCACCCGGCTTGACCAGCAGATACAGACCGTGAGAATCGGAGACTTTAAAGGGTTTATCAGAAGGCTTGAGGGTGCGGATTTTTGCGTCGGTAAGGGACATATGGGGGTCACTCCATTATCGAACTAACCTGACCCCAGATTTGACCACCAATTTTTCCCGATGCGTAGGGTAAAATCAAAATGCACCGAGAAGAGTTTTCACACTAACCTGTTGAATCAACATCAGATAAAGATTCGCAAGGATGCATGAAAACAGAAAATTGGCTCCTCTGACTGGACTCGAACCAGTGACATACGGATTAACAGTCCGCCGTTCTACCGACTGAACTACAGAGGAATCGTGTGGAGTCGTATCTTAGCGGCGAAAAATCTTTTGTCAAACATCAATTCGCCTGTTCAGGCGCAACTGCCGCTTCCATCAACAATTTGTTGTCATTTCCGACAATTATTCAGGAAAAATACTTTGCAGGATATCCATTTCTCAATCATCATTTGAAATGTTGTTTCAACATCTCTCACTAAGGTCTCTCTTGAACGTCACCTCCGCCGTACGCCAGGCCGTCGAACGGACATCCTGGTTTAAAAAACGTCAGCGTTATCGTGTGCTGTACTGGCGCGAAATCAGCCCTCTCGCTGTCCCCATTCTGCTGGAAAATGCCTGTGTGCTGTTGATGGGGGTATTAAGCACCTTCCTTGTCAGCTGGCTGGGAAAAGAGGCCATGGCCGGGGTGGGGCTGGCCGATAGCTTTAACATGGTGATCATGTCGTTCTTTGCCGCCATCGATCTTGGCACCACGGTGGTGGTGGCTTTTAGCCTTGGCAAGCGCGATCGGCGGCGGGCGAGAGCGGCCGCGCGTCAGTCGCTGGCCATTATGACGCTGTTTTCCATTTTGCTGGCGGGAGTGATCCATGCCTTTGGGCAGGAGATTATTGATTTTGTCGCCGGTGACGCCACTGCGCAGGTCAAGGCCCTGGCCCTGACCTATCTGGAGCTGACGGCGCTGAGCTATCCGGCGGCGGCGATTGCGCTGATCGGTAGCGGTGCACTGCGCGGCGCCGGAACCACCAAAATCCCGCTGCTGATCAATGGCGGGATGAATATCCTCAACATCTTAATCAGCAGCGTGCTCATCTATGGCATCTTCTCCTGGCCGGGGCTGGGGTTTGTCGGCGCCGGTCTTGGGCTGACGATTGCCCGCTATATTGGCGCGATAGCCACGATCTGGGTGTTGATGGTGGGTCTCAATCCGGCGCTGAGGCTGTCGCTGAAGGGCTACTTCAAACCCTTTAACTTCGCCATTATCTGGGAGGTGATGGGGATCGGCATCCCGGCCAGTATCGAATCGGTCCTGTTCAATGGCGGCAAGCTGCTGACCCAAATGTTTGTCGCCGGGATGGGTACCAACGTTATCGCCGGCAACTTTATCGCTTTTTCAGTGGCCTCGCTGATTAACCTGCCGGGCAACGCCCTCGGCTCCGCCTCGACGATCATCACCGGTAAGCGACTGGGAAAAGGGCAGATTGGTCAGGCTGAATTCCAGGCCTGGCACGTATTTTGGCTGTCGACGATCATTCTGACGCTGATCGCCTGGGGCAGCGCCCCGTTCGCCGGCTTCATTGCCTCGTTCTATACCCATGAAGACGACGTGAAAGAGGTGGTGAAGCAGCTCCTGTGGCTCAACGCCCTGTTTATGCCAATCTGGTCGCTGTCGTGGACCTTACCCTGCGCGTTTAAGGGGGCCCGCGACGTTCGCTATACCATGTGGGTGTCGATGCTGGGCATGTGGGGCTGCCGGGTGGTGGCGGGCTATACGCTGGGTATCGTGCTGGGGATGGGCGTGATAGGCGTGTGGTTGGGGATGGTGCTCGACTGGGCGGTGCGCGGCGTGCTGTTTTACTTCCGCATGGTGAGCGGTCGCTGGCTGTGGAAGTACCCGCGCGTGAAGGCCACGTCGGAGGAAACCTGAGCCGTTTGCGGGGATGAACGCCATTTTTTGCGCAAAGTGAAGAATAATTCGGCAAACGATTCATTTTATTGAAAACAGGCTTTGACAGCGCCGGGCGTCATCGATAATATGCGCCCCGTTCACACGATTCCTCTGTAGTTCAGTCGGTAGAACGGCGGACTGTTAATCCGTATGTCACTGGTTCGAGTCCAGTCAGAGGAGCCAAATTTAAGAAGCCTGCTTTCGAGCAGGCTTTTTGCTTTTCTGCGCGCCACGCTTCCCTGTGGACGCACATCCAAAGTTCTCGCCGGGCCGTTCGTTTCGCTCATCCCGGCACTGACGATCCCCTGCGGGGAACGCCAGCGTGTTTCCTTTCTAGCTCTGCGTCACCGGTTAGCGGAACGGCGGTTCGTTGAAGGTACGCAGCTTACGCGAGTGCATGTGATCCCCCTCGGCGCGCAGCAGGTCGATCGCCCGGATGCCTATCTGCAGATGCTCGGAGATAGCGCCCTCGTAGAAACGGTTGGCCTGGCCGGGAAGCTTAATTTCACCGTGCAGCGGTTTGTCCGAGACGCAGAGCAGCGTGCCGTAAGGCACGCGGAAGCGATAGCCCTGGGCGGCGATGGTCGCGCTCTCCATATCGATAGCCACCGCGCGGCTGAGATTAAAGCGCAGCGCCGAAGCAGAATAGCGCAGCTCCCAGTTACGGTCGTCGGTGGTGACCACCGTTCCGGTACGCAGCCGCTGCTTCACCTCCTCGCCGGGCATCCCGCTCACCTGCTTGGTGGCGTCGTACAGCGCACGCTGCACTTCGGCAATGCTGGGGATCGGAATATCTGGCGGCAGTACCGCATCCAGCACATGGTCGTCGCGCAGATAGGCGTGGGCCAGCACATAGTCGCCGATAGCCTGGCTTTCACGCAGGCCGCCGCAGTGGCCAATCATCAGCCAGACATCGGGGCGCAGTACCGCCAGATGGTCACAAATGGTTTTGGCGTTAGCCGGGCCGACGCCAATGTTAATCAGGGTGATCCCTTTGCCGTCGTGGGTGATCAGATGCCAGGCTGGCATCTGGTGCTTCTTCCACGCCAGATCGGAAATGGCCTGTTCCGGCGCTTCCGTTTCCGCGGTGATCCAGATCCCGCCGGCGCAGGAGAGGGCGATATAGGGGCTGTCGGGATCGAGGATCTGGCTGCAGCCCCAGCTGACGAACTCATCCACATAGCGGGTATAGTTGGTGAACAGCACGTAGGGCTGGAAGTGTTCCGCCGGCGTGCCGGTGTAGTGACGCAGACGCGCCAGCGAAAAATCGACGCGGCGGGCGTCAAAGTGCGACAGCGGATAGAACTCGGTAGGGTGGAACAGGCCATCCGCGGTCTCATCGCCAATCTGTGACAGCTCGGTGGTGGGAAAATAGCGCGTCAGACCAGCGCTCATCGAGCGGTCGAGGGTCAGGGTGGAGCCATCTATCACATAAGGATAGGGGATCTCATGCTGCGACAGCTCGACGCTGATATGCGCGCCATAGTCCTGATACAGCAGGGTCAGCTGTTCCAGCAAATAGTGGCGGAACAGTTTCGGATTCGTAATGGTGGTGGTATAGCAACCGGCATGGGTGAAACGTCCCCAGGCGCGCGTTTTGAGGGCTTTATGATCGGCGCCGTCCCAGGAGACCGACAGCTGCGGGTAGACAAAAAGGCCTTCCGCACGGGCTTCGGTATCAGGGAGCGTATTATGGTCGATATAGTCGCCGATGGCCTTGCGTAACGCCGTGACCGAGGCTTCATAGCGCGCTTCCAGCTCGGCAAGCGCTTGTTCCGGGGTCAGACTGGCGGCCTTGTGATTCATTATTCGCTCCTTGTTTCAGGTCTGCTGACATTCCCGATAGTATGTCACAGCGTGAAAAGGACGAAGGGGAATTTATATATTGGATGCGAAGATACTGAGACTATAACTGGCTAAGGGCCGGACGTGCTCTTTATCCGCCGAGTTTGGCCCAGCGCTCACTGCTATAATGAGTGGCTTTGAGGATCTTCAACGTCTGCGCCGGGTTATTATTCAGACAATAACGAGCATTGGCCAGCGGAGTGAGTTTATCGCCTTCCTGCAGGTGGAGGCGACAAGCTTCAATTTCCGCAATCATCTCCAGCGCACCGCTCTGCAGCACGACGCAGCAGGAGCTGGTCATTGAATTTTTTCGTACTTTTTTTACCCACCACTCCATCTATATCTTCCTGTCCTGATCGCGTCCCTGCCGATAATTCATGTTTCCTTAAGGTCTGACAATAAGATTATCCCCTTGGTTTATACAGTGTTTAAAAATACGCGACCGAACGTTGATCTCATCGGTAGGCTTTTTTTCACCGAACATGAATGATCTGCCGGGTTTAATTTGCCGGAACCGATGACTATGCTGAGAAGCAGACAGTGAAAATAGCCTGTCAGGAATAGGGCAGATGAGTTCGGCTACGCGAAAAATATAAGAGGGAGCGTCATGAAGCATGTTTTACGCCACTGGCGAACGTCGGGCGCCGTGATTGGCTCACTGCTAAAAAAAGGGATCATTGCGGTACTGGTGCTGCTGGTGGTCTTTCTCGCCGGGCGGATCTATGAGTCCCAGCGTGGCCCGGCCCTGCATCGCTGGCATACCTGGAGCGCCAACGAGATGTCGGCCGAAGAGATCGACCAGGCGACCTTTGCCCAGTATCTGGCGCGGGAGAAGACGATTTTCGCCGATCTCCAGCACGAGGTGACAGAGGCTTTGCCGGAGGAAGATAAAACCCCGGTCAACCGCTTTTATCGTCACAGCCGGGTCTGGCCGGGGCAGTTTAAGCAGGACTGGAATCGTTCTTTTGTGCTGTTGCCGCAGGACAAGCCGCGCGGTAGCGTGGTGCTGCTCCATGGCCTGACTGATTCGCCCTACAGCGTGCGCTATCTGGCGCAACTCTGGCAGCAGCGGGGTTATGTGGCGGTGGTGCCGCGTTTGCCGGGACACGGCACCGCGCCGGGGGCGTTAACGGCGGTGGACTGGGAGACCTGGCTGGCGGCGACGCGTCTGGCAGTGCGCGAAGCGACGCGCCTGGCCGGGGCGGACGTGCCGCTGCATCTGGTCGGCTACTCTAACGGCGGCGCGCTGGCGCTCAAGTATGCTCTTGATAGCCTGGAAGACAATCACTTGCGCCAGCCGCAGCAGATTATCCTGCTGTCGCCGATGATCGGTGTGACCGCGTTTGCCCGTTTCGCTGGCCTCGCCGGGCTGCCGTCCATCTTCCCGGCGTTCGCCCGCGCGGCCTGGCTGAACGTGGCGCCTGAGTTTAATCCCTTCAAGTACAACTCCTTTCCGGTCAAGGCGGCAAGACAGTCCTGGTTATTGAGCCAGGCGCTGCAGCAGCAGATTATCCGCGCGTCTCGTCAGGGCGAGCTGAAAGCGCTGCCGCCGGTCCTGACCTTTCAGTCGGTGATGGATTCCACGGTCAGCACCCGCGCGGTGGTGGAGTCCCTGTATCGTTACCTGCCGGATAACGGCAGCGAGCTGGTGGTGTTCGACATTAACCAGGCGGCGGATCTCCGGGTCCTGTTCCGTCCCGCGCTCTATGCGGCAGTCAATACGCTGCTGCCCCCGGCGCCGCGGGCCTATACCACCACGGTGGTGACCAACGCGGCGGCGCACACGCTGCAGACCATCGCCCGTACCACGCTGGCGCAGGAGCGGGATGAGCATCGTTATCCGTTGCATCTCGCCTGGCCGGCGGATATGTACTCTCTGTCGCATGTGGCGGTGCCGTTTCCCCTGAGCGACTCGCTGTATGGTCGCGAGCCGGACGAGAAGAACCGCTACGGCATCAGCCTGGGCACCATTTCACTGCGTGGGGAAACCGGAACGCTGAGCGTGGGGCTGGAGACGTTAATGCGCGTCACCTCCAATCCTTTCTTTCCGTGGATGCTGGCGCGCGTCGATGAGCATATCACCTGCGGCGAGCAGGCGGCGGTGGCGGCCTGCCTGAAAGCGCAGGCCAGAGCAGAGGCGTTAAAACAGGATCAGGTGCAGAACGGTACGCAGCAGGATGCCGACGATCGCCGCGGGAACGACAAAGCGAAACAGGCGGACAAACCGTGAGCTGATGCCGAGAAAAATACCGATACCGGGGAGGTCAAAGGTCTGGATCAGCAGGCCGGCCGAGGCGTTGACCTGGCTGACGGTCACTTTGCCCTGCTGGATCAGCTCAGAAATGACGCCAAAGTAGGCGGTGCCCCCGGCGACGCACTTCACCAGCGCCGGCAGCACAAAGTTCTGCGGGATATGCAGCCAGCCAAGTACCGGCTTCAGCGCCTGCTGTAGCAGGTCAATGGCCCCGGCGCCCTGCAGCAGTCCGACGATGGTTAACGACAGGATCAGCATCGGGACTGCGCCGAGCGCCAGGCGGATGGCGTCGGAGCCGGCGCTGTTGATCACCGCCAGTATGCCCTGGCTGTTTTGCTCGGCGTTGGGCAGCGCTTCCGCGCGGGGATTCTCGGCGACCGATAAGCGCCGTCCGGTGACGTGCCAGGCGACGGCGGCCGCGCACAGCCCGCCGACCACCGAGATAACGATCGAGGCCAGCCAGTGCAGACCAAAAGGGGTGAGGGGATAAAAGACGTTGCCTTGCCCCATGGCGAACACCATGGCCAGCGTGGCGGTCATTTGCCGGTCCGAGACGCCGCGTTTGTCCATAATCGACAGCGTCGCAAGCGGGGCGGCGAAGCTGACAAAGTTAATCTGGATCAGGGCGAAGGCGCTCATCCCGGTTAAGCCGAAGGGCTTCAGCAGCGGGGCAACCCAGCGAACAATCACATCGAGGATGCCGCGGACCTCCAGATATTTCATGATGATCAGCATGATCACCATAATCGGCAACAGCGTATACAGTGCAACGTCAACGGATGATTTACCCGCCGCCATAATGATGCTTATGACATCCATTTACTTTTTTACCACTCGCAAAGGCATCGGTTCGCGTCATCATAATCCCGCGGGGAAGGAAATGATATGCCTTGATCCTTTCGAAGTCCGGCGCCCCACGGGCGCCGGGAGAAGAGGATTACTGGCCGATATTGACCAGCGTCCGGCCGTGAATCGTATTGCTGAGGAAATCTGCGGCATACGCTGGCGCCTGCTCCAGCGTGATTTCGGTGGCCGCCTGCTGGTAGTAGCTCTCCGGCAGAAGCTGGGCCAGACGCTGCCAGACGGCGTTGCGTTCAGCGGTCGGCACCATCACCGAGTCCACCCCCTGCAGGCGCACGTTGCGCAGAATAAACGGCATCACGGTGGTCGGCAGATCGAAGCCCCCGGCCAGACCGCAGGCGGCGACGCAGCCGCGGTATTGCGTCTGCGCCAGCACTTTGGCCAGCATCGTGCCGCCAACGGTATCCACCGCGCCCGCCCACAGCTGTTTCTCCAGCGGACGGGTCTCCGCGAAGTCGCTACGCGGCAGGATCGCATCGGCGCCCAGCTGACGCAGGTAATCGTGCGTCGATTCCCGGCCCGATACCGCCGTCACCCGGTAGCCCAGCGCTTTCAGCAACACCACGGCGGTGCTGCCGACCCCGCCGCTGGCGCCGGTAACCAGGATATCCCCGCTTTCCGGAGTGACGCCCGCATTGACGAGGGCATCAACGCACAGCATTGCGGTAAAGCCGGCGGTGCCGATGATCATCGCCTGGCGCGCGCTGAGCGCCGCCGGCTGGGCAACCAGCCAGTCGCCTTTGACGCAGGCTTCGGTGGCCAGGCCACCCCAGTGGTTTTCGCCTACGCCCCAACCGGTCAGGATCACGTCCTGACCGGGAACAAAGCGCGGATCGCGGCTTTCACTCACCCGTCCCGCAAAATCGATGCCAGGCACCATCGGGAACTGACGGATGATTTTGCCTTTGCCGGTGATCGCCAGGGCATCTTTATAGTTGAGACTCGACCAGTCGATAGCGACCCGAACGTCGCCTTCGGCAAGGGCGGGCAGGTCGATCGCTTTGATGGCGGCGACGGTGCGGTTGTCGATCTGGTCCAGAACTAATGCTTTCATGACAGAGTATTCCTCGTCGGAAGGGGGTTATCGGCGCTAACGCCGTCCTGTGCAGGTGTTTTTGTTGTCATACTGTGCGCAAAAAATTCCCAGTACTGGTGAAGCGGTGCGGCGGACTGGCACAGCCTGGCGCGCATCACCGCGCCTTCCCAGCCGATCCAGAAGACCTGGGCCAGCGCGTCCGGTGAGGCGTCGCGGGCGATCGCTCCGGCAGCCTGCGCCTCGTGCAGGCAGCGGGCCACGCGCGACTCCCATGCCGCCAGAATCGCTTTTAATCGCCCGGGAAAGGTGTCGGGTAACAGCGGGGCTTCCTGCAGGAGGTTGCCCACCAGGCAGCCGCGGCGAAACTGGTATTTCTCCATCCCCTGGCCGGCATGACGCACAAAAGCCGCCATCCGTTCCAGCGGCGGCACGGCGTCGTCCAGCAGGAATTTATCTAATTTATGCGCAAAAAAGTCGCCATAGGCGCTAAGCACGGCCAGGCCAAAAGCCTCTTTGCTTTTAAAGCAGTGATAAAACGATCCCTTGGGCACATCGATATTCCTGATAACGGCCTCGATACCTGCCGCGAGATAGCCCGTTTCGGTCAGCACTTCAAGGCCTGAGCGAATCAGCGCCTGGCGCGTATCGTCAAACTGGCGATCGACCTTGGGTGGACGGCCACGGCGGGGCTTCAGGACGGCGGAGGTATCGGGATTCATCATTTAGACCGTGTGGTTTAATTGTCGGTCAGGGTACGCCCAAACCCGGGATGGGGCAAGCGCAGCGTGGCGGAGGAGAGGGATGTCGAAAACCAGGGTCAGGAAGGCGGCCTGGCATGAGCATGTTCTGGCACTGTACGGCGATAACCGTTGTTTTCGGCAGTGAAATATTACTCTGCGAATTCTATTATGTTGCCTGGTAATATCCGTATTCGAAATACGATAAGAAGAACTAATAATATAAAAATATATTGATCCGTGATTACCATCAGGTGGGATAGACGAGCGCCAGAGATACCTGCATTGCGCTGTCGCAGACGCGGATTGTCAATTATTTGCAGACGATGGCGGATTGACAAAGGCGGTACGATAAAACACATTGTCACCCCTGGTTCGGCATGAGGCGCACCGTAGTTTAAATAACATCGCCATCATACAGAGATTGCTGACCTCTATTATCGGCGTCTGAAGCAATAAACCGGCGATGAAACAACACCTGCAAGGAAAGGAATAAAAGCGTGATGTACAGAATGAGTATTGCCGTCAGAGGAGGGGGCGAATGTCGCTAATTACTATTGTGTTGGTCTTTATGATGGCCATCGTCGTGACCGTGTTCGTGTCTCATCTTCTGCCCGTTAAGGTGCCGCTGCCGCTGATCCAGATCGCCGCAGGCGCTGCGCTGGCCGCCGGCGGATTTCAGGTCGATTTCGATCCGCATATCTTTTTGCTGCTGTTTATTCCGCCGCTGCTTTTCCTCGATGGCTGGCGGATCCCCAAAGACGCCTTTTTCAGGGATATGAAGCCGATTCTGTCGCTGGCGATAGGCCTGGTGATGGTGACGATCCTCGGTATTGGTCTGTTTATACACTGGCTGATCCCGGCTATCACCGTGGCCGCGGGGTTCGCCCTCGCGGCTATTCTGTCACCCACCGATCCGGTGGCGGTATCGGCGATGACCGCCAGCTCACCGCTTCCCTCAAGGATGGCGCATATTCTCGAAGGGGAGTCGCTGTTAAACGATGCTTCAGGCCTTGTCGCCTTTAACTTCGCCATCGCCGCGGTGCTGACCGGCAGCTTCTCTCCGGGAGACGCAGTGGTGAAGTTTTTCCTGATGGCGTTTGGGGGGATCCTCAGTGGCCTCGTGGTGGTGTGGGTCACCGGCAAATGCAACAACTTTCTCGTGCGGCGCACCCGCGAGGAGCCGGCAATTCAGATCCTGATAAGCCTGCTTATCCCCTTTGCCGCCTACCTGCTGGCCGAGGCGTTCCATGTCTCAGGCATTCTTGCTGCGGTGGCCGCCGGCATTGCGATGCACTATGAGCAGCTGTCGGGGCCCCGACTGCCGGCGACGCGTATGAAAAGCAGCGCGGTGTGGACCATGCTGCAGACCACCCTCAACGGCATGATTTTTCTCATGCTGGGCGAGCAGCTGCCGCGCATGCTGAAAACGCTTCCTGCGGTGGCCAGTCAGGCCGGCGTCTCGTCTCCCTGGTATCTGCTGCTGTACGCGGTGGCCATCACCCTGGCGCTTGGCCTGATGCGCTTTGCCTGGGTATGGCTGTCGATGACCCTGACGATTTTCCGCCGCAAGCGCCGGGGCAAGGCTATCACTATTCGTCCGCGATTCAGCATTATGGCCGTCATGGCGCTGGCGGGGGTAAAAGGTTCCGTCACCCTTGCCGGTATCCTGACACTACCGGTATTGCTGGCGGATGGCTCGCCGTTTCCGGGGCGGGAACTGCTGATCTTTCTCTCAATGGCGGTGATCCTGATGTCGCTCATCGTGGCGGCCGTCGGCCTGCCGTACATGACCCAGTATCTGGCCGATGATTTACCCCATGACACCGGGAAAGACAATATCGGTGCGGTGATGACCGAAGTGGCGATTAACCGCCTGAATGCGCTGCTGGACGAGTCGGTGGACGATCCGAATGAGCAGGCTTTGCGGGTCGATGCGGGCAATATGCTGCTGGAAACGTACCAGCGGCGGCTGCACTATAACGACAGTGACGAGGAGCAGGACGTCGGGCTGGAGCTGGCGAAGCGCGCCAGGCTGGAGAAGTATATGCAAAGGGAGGTCATTATCGCTCAGCGCCAGGAGCTGTTCCGGCTGCGGCGCGCCCATAACATCAGTGATACGACCTTTTATGAAGTGCTGCGGGAGATAGACCTCAAGGAAGAAAGCTTGCGCTAACAAACATGGCCGGTGGGCCGGGGCGTAAGCGCTGAAAGGGGCTGGTTCGCCTTCCGGAAGAGGTGTTCTGCCGCGGTATAAAACAAAGCCTGCTGGAAAAGCAGGCTTTTTTTATGTTGGCGGCCTGGACTGGCGAACAGTGGCAGATGGGGCGAGTTGCTCTGAAAGCAAACCTCTGGCTCTACTTATTGCAAGGAACCTGCTTTTCCCCATCTCACTGGGGTTTGACGCCTACAATGCTTGACCAGGCGGGACGCGATGTCACGACTGAGCGAGGTGAGGGGGGAAGAATACCTTGATTTTTAACTATTTATTCTTTTCAGCTATTTAAAGTCAATAAGGTTATTTGTTTTTAATGTGGGTAATGCATAAAAGTGAGGTAACGCCAAAAAGAATTTTATCGATTTGCTTTTATGAAGGATATTATTATGCCGGAAGCGGGTGAATTGTATCTCTTGCCGAAAAGAGAAAATAACTGGCATTTAAATAATGTCGTCAATGAATTGCGTCGCGTTCGCCAGGCGTGGCGCGATGAGCACGCGAAGAATAATTATCGTAATAAACGGAGTTTACCTTCCCGGGAAAGCGTTAATTCCGTCGCGGATACATTGATAAAAGTGCTTTATCCGATGCGCTTAGGCGACGTGGACTTACGCAAAGAGGGGGAAGATTATTACGTCGGCCATTTGCTGGGCACAGCGCTGGACAGGCTCACCGAAGAAGCACTTCTGGAACTCTATTATCAGTCGGATGAGCAGGCGGAAAATGAGGTCCTGTTGCAGGAGGCGGTCAGACGCGTTCAGCAGTTTGCCAACCGTTTACCGGTGATTCGTCAGCGTCTTGACGGTGATATCCTCGCCGCTTATCAGGGTGACCCCTCCGCGCGCAGCATGGATGATGTGCTGCTCTGCTACCCGGGAATTCATGCGGTGATGCACTATCGGCTGGCCCATGAGCTGCATCAGCTCGACCTTCCGCTGCTGGCGCGCATCATCACGGAAAAGGCGCATAGCCAGACCGGAATCGATATTCATCCCGGTGCGCAGATTGATGACGGATTCTTTATCGATCACGGAACCGGCGTGGTCATTGGTGAAACCGCCATCGTCGGTAAACGAGTACGTATTTATCAAGCCGTCACCCTGGGGGCCAAACGTTTCCTCGTCGGTGAGGACGGACAATTGCAAAAAAATTATCCTCGCCACCCTATTATTGAAGATGACGTTGTGATTTATGCCGGCGCGACAATCCTCGGGAGAATTACCATCGGGGCGCGCTCCAGCATCGGAGGAAATATCTGGCTAACCCGTGATGTGCCACCGGAAAGTAATGTTCAACAGGCGCGAATACAGCAGAGACATTTCAGCGACGGCGACGGCATTTAATCATTACAAGAATAAATAAACCTATCGTTCCCGTACCATTAAAATAGCAGCGTGATCATTATTATGAATTTACTTGAAACGATTGGCGAGACGCCTTTAATAGCCTTGCCCTCTTTTTCTGCAGAATTATCGGGTGTCACGCTGCTGGCAAAAGCTGAATTTATGAATCCCAGCGGCTCGGTGAAAGACCGCGCGGCAAAAGCGATGGTACTGGACGGAATTGCGCGGGGGTTATTGACGCCGGATAAAACTATTATTGATGCGACCAGTGGTAATACCGGAATTGCTTACGCGATGATCGGCGCCGCGCTGGGGTATCACGTTCGGCTGTATCTCCCGCAGAATACCAGCCCGGAGCGTAAAAAAATAATTCGTCAGTATGGCGCCACGATTGTGGAGACTGATCCGCTTGAAGGTTCCGATGGCGCTTATCTTGAAGTCCAGGCCCAGGTCGCCGCACACCCGGAGCGCTATTTTTATCCCGACCAGTATAACAACCCCGTTAATCCGCAAACGCATTTCGCGACCACCGGGAAAGAGATCTGGGAGCAAAGCGGAAAGCAAGTCACCCATTTTGTCGCCGGGATGGGCACGTCAGGCAGTTTTGTCGGCACCGCCCGGCGGCTGAAGTTTGAGGATCCGCGGGTGAAAACCCTCGCCGTTCAGCCCGCTTCGCCATTCCATGGCATTGAAGGGACTAAGCATATGGGCAGCAGTATTAAACCCGGCATTCTCGACGAAACCCTGTTTGATGATGTGATTTCCGTCACCACCGAGGAGGCCTATGCGAGTGCGCGACGCCTCGCCCGGCGGGACGGCATTTTTGTCGGTATTTCATCTGGCGCCAATGTTGCCGCCGCCGCACGGCTGGCCCGCACGCTGCCGGCTGGTTCGGTGGTGGTCACGCTGCTGTGCGATGTGGGCTCCCGCTATTTGACCGACCCTTTCTGGAATGAAACCCATGATTGAATTGACTCGTGAAATCGCCAGACAGATTGGCGCTGAAGGGGAAAAGACCTATCCCAATGAATGCTGTGGTGCGCTTTTTGGTCATTTATCTGCGCAGGGCGATGGCCGCGTGACGGCGATTTTCCCCATCGTCAACGCGCGGGAATCGGAAGAGCAGTACCACCGCTTTGTTATCACCGCCGACGACGCCTTGCGGGCGGAGCGTGCTGCGTTGGCGGAAGGTGTGGATGTCATCGGCTATTACCATTCGCACCCCGATCATCCGGCCATTCCATCGGAATTTGACCGTGAACATGCCCTGCCGTTTTACGCCTACATCATCGTGGCGGTCGCGCAGCGGCAGGCGGGGGCGCTGACCAGCTGGCGGCTCACGCAGGACCGCCTGCGCTTTTTGCAGGAGGAAGTGCACATCGTTTCATGACGTGAATAACAGGCACAACGTTGCCGGAAACCAGAGCAAAACACGGAGAGATTATCACTATGGCATCGACATTACTGATCCCCACTGCGCTACGCGCGTTCACCGACGGTCAGGGGAAGGTGACCCTCGAAGGTCACACCGTTGGGCAACTGGTCGCGGCGCTGGCGGCGCGATATCCGGACATTCAGCCGCATCTGTATGACGACGCAGGCGCGTTGCGCAGCTTTATCAATCTGTATGTGGGTGAGCACAATATTAAAACTACCGGTGGGCTGGAGACGCCGGTTAGCGATGGGGCGGAAGTGTTGCTGGTTCCCGCCATTGCCGGTGGCGTCGGGAAGGCGATATGAGCAGACCGAGCATTATCCCGGACGACCGTCTGTCGGAGCTGACGCATGCTGAGATTGCCCGCTACAGCCGCCACTTGCTGCTGTCGGAAGTCGGGCTTGAGGGGCAAAAGCGTCTGAAGGCCGCCCGCGTGTTACTTATTGGCACCGGCGGGTTGGGGGCGCCAGTGGCGCTTTATCTGGCCGCGGCGGGGGTTGGTAAGCTGGGGATTGTCGACTTTGATTTTGTCGATATCTCCAACCTGCAAAGGCAGATTATTCACAGCACCAAAGATATTAACCGCCCCAAAGTCGCTTCGGCGAAAGACAAGATTAAAGCAATTAACCCCGAGATTCAGGTGGAAACCTATAACACCACCCTGAGTAGTAAAAACGCGCTCGAGATCATCCGCGAATACGACCTGGTGGTCGATGGCACGGACAATTATCCCACCCGGTATCTGATCAACGATGCCTGCGTGTTACTGGGTAAGCCGCTGGTCTACGGCTCCATCTTCCAGTTTGAAGGGCAGGCCAGCGTTTTTTATGCCGGGCAAGGGCCCTGCTACCGCTGCCTTTATCCCGAGCCACCGCCACCGGGGCTGGTGCCCTCCTGCGCGGAAGGCGGCGTGGTCGGTGTGTTGCCGGGCATTATTGGCACGATTCAGGCCGCGGAAGCCATCAAGCTTATCGTCGGCGGCAGCGAGAGCCTGATCGGCCGTCTGCTGCTCTTTGATGTGTGGCAGATGAAGCAACGTGAACTGCGGCTGGAGAGGGACCCCGGCTGCCCGGTCTGCGGTGAGCATCCGTCGATCCATGCGCTCATCGACTATGAGGAGTTTTGCGGGCTGAAACCTGATGAGTCAGAAGCACCCATTGAAAGCGTCACGGCGCTTGAGCTTCATGCGTGGATAGAGGAGGGAAAACCCCTGCAACTGATCGACATTCGTGAGCCCCACGAAAGAGCGATCGCAAAATTTCCGCAGGCCAAAGTGATGCCGCTGGGCCAGATAGTCAGACGTATCGATGAATTCGATCCGACGGTCGATGCGGTGTTTCTGTGCAAGATAGGGCAGCGCAGTATTTTCGCCATTCGGGCACTCCAGCGCGCAGGTTATCAGGGGCGCGTGATGAATTTAAAAGATGGCCTAAACGCCTGGGCGCGGGATGTCGATACCCGTTTACCGCAGTACTAACCTTCAGCTCCACTCTTTCAAACACTAAGGACTTATCATGGCAGAACAAAAAAGCATTAATGCACTGGGGCGTGAAGCCGCGTATCAGTTAGCGAATGTGACCAAAACGGCGCCGCAATTTGCGGCAATTACTCCGCGCTGGGTCAGTCGTTTTCTCGATTATAAAGGGCTGGAGTCGGGCATTTATCGCGTCAACAAGGTCGTGGAGGGGGAGACGCCGCTGGACGTATTATGCAGCCAGGACCCTTCACGCGTAGAGATACCACAGGGCTATATTGAGTATCAGACCACACCGCGCGAATATCAGCTGGATTCGATCTCGACCATTATTAACGTTGATACCAAAATTGCCGATCTCTACAGTTCGCCCTATGACCAGGCGTCAGAGCAAATTGCGCTGGCGATCGAAAGCCTGCGTGAACGCCAGGAAAGCCAGCTTATTAATAATGATGAATATGGACTGCTGAAAAATATTGATGACTCGCAGCGCATTCAGACCCGCAACGGCCGCCCGACGCCGGATGATCTGGATGAGTTGTTGTCAAAAGTGTGGAAAGAGCCTTCCTTCTTCCTCGCCCATCCGCGGGCCATTGCCGCCTTTCAGCGTGAAGCCACGCGACGCGGTGTGCCGCCGGTCACGGTGAACCTGCATGGCGGGACTTTTATTCTGTGGCGCGGTATTCCGCTGATCCCTTCCGATAAACTTTTTGTCGACGGACTGAAGAACCCAAAAAGCCAGGGCGGGAAAACCAATATTCTGCTGATTCGCTCCGGGGAAAGTAAACGCGGCGTGCTGGGGCTTTATCAGGAAGGGCTGCCAAACGAGCAGTCTCGCGGGCTGTCGGTGCGCTTCCGCGGGATCGATGATAACGGCGTGGCCTCTTATTTACTCTCACTTTATTGCTCCGCCGCGATCCTGGCCGATGATGCCATTGCTGTGCTGGAAGATGTTGAAGTGGGTGAATATTATGACTACGAGTAATTTATTCACGCTTCCCTTTGCGCCGGGCGGATGGCCCGGCGAGGCGGATGACGCCCCCTCTGCACGCGATTATGGTCTGCCCGACGCGCGGGATCTGCAAGGGTTGCTGAGCGATACGCCCGCCCGTCCGCGCGGAGTGGAGACGGCCTACGCGCCGCGGGTGGTGCCACTGGGCCAGGAGGGCAGGGCGGATATCACCCCTCGCGGGTTTGCAACATTGCCTGCTTTCGGCTCCCGGCCTGCGCCAGCGGCGCGGGTTGGGCAGATCCCGGTTGAGCGGATCCGTGCAGATTTTCCGATCCTTGCCGAACAGGTGGAGGGGCATCCGCTGGTGTGGCTGGATAATGCCGCGACGACCCAGCGCCCGAAGCAGGTTATCGATCGCATCAGCCATTATTATTTGCACGAAAACTCGAACGTTCATCGGGCGGCGCATACGCTTGCCGCTCGTTCCACCGATGCTTATGAAGCCGCGCGAGAGAAAGTATCGCGTTTTATTGGCGCCCGCGGCCCGGAGAATATTATCTTTGTGCGCGGCACCACGGAGGGACTCAATCTTATCGCTCACAGCTACGTGAAGCCGCTGCTACGCCCTGGGGATGAAATTATCCTCACGCAGCTTGAGCATCACGCCAACATTGTGCCGTGGCAACTTATTGCGCAGGAGACGGGCGCGACGATCCGCGTTGCGCCGGTTGATGAGCACGGACAGCTGATTGTCGAGGAGTATATTCGGTTATTCAACGATAAAACCCGTTTTGTGTCCGCTACTCACGTTTCCAACGCCCTGGGGACCGTGACGCCGGTTCAGGAACTGGTGCAGATCGCCCATCGTTTTGGCGTGCGTATCGCCATCGACGGCGCGCAGTCTATCTCACATATCCCGACCAACGTCACGGCGCTGGATGCCGATTTCTTTGTCTTCTCCGGGCATAAAATTTTTGGACCTACCGGGATCGGCGTCGTCTATGGCAAGCAGGAGGTGCTGGAAGAGGCGCGCCCGTACCAGGGCGGCGGGAACATGATTGCCGACGTGACCTTTGAGCTGACGCGCTACCAGCCTTCGCCGAATAAATTTGAAGCGGGAACAGGCAATATTGCCGATGCCGTCGGGCTGGGGGCGGCCATCGACTATGTGACCTCACTGGGGATCGAAAATATTGCGCAGTATGAGCATGCCTTACTGGAGTATGGGATTGCGAAGCTGTCGGCTATTCCGGGCCTGACGCTGGTCGGCACCGCGGCGAACAAAACCAGCGTCTTGTCTTTTGTGCTGGCGGGGCATGAAAATGAAGCCGTGGGGCGCTATCTCAGTCAGGTTGGCATCGCTGTGCGGTCCGGGCATCACTGTGCGCAACCGATCCTGCGTCGTTTGGGCTATGAGAGTACCGTCCGGCCTTCGCTGGCTTTTTATAACACGCCGCAGGAAATTGATTTTCTCGCCGAACAGGTTGCCCGATTTGCCGCGCGGCAATGACGCCGTAAACCGCGTAAGGCCGCATGAAAACCGAAAAGCAAAAAGCCTGCTCAAAAGCAGGCTTTTTTAAATTTGGCTCCTCTGACTGGACTCGAACCAGTGACATACGGATTAACAGTCCGCCGTTCTACCGACTGAACTACAGAGGAATCGTGTGAACGGGGCGCATATTAACGATGCCATCCGGCCTTGTCAAAGCCTGATTCAAAGAATTGCGTTCAACTGCTGACAATTTCAACAACCCCTGGCTGGGTGGCGATTTTTTCACCATCACGCACCGTTGCGGTGCAAAAATACCCCTAATGGGGCATACCACAATCTGCTTACCGGGCAAATAAAAGCTGGATTGTTATCACTATCCCTTATAACACGGCCTCTGGCGGGCAGCGGCAGCGCAATTGAAAAGCTGGCAAGCAAATTGCAGAACCAGTTACATCATACTTCCAGCGTTGACGCTGGCGTTCCTTACAGGAGGCAAAATGAACTTAAGACGACTGAAATATTTTGTGAAAATCGTCGATATCGGCAGTCTGACCCAGGCCGCTGAAGTCTTGCACATCGCACAACCGGCCCTGAGCCAGCAGGTCGCGACCCTGGAAGGTGAAATGGACCAGCAGTTGCTGATACGCACCAAGCGAGGGGTCACGCCAACGGAAGCCGGTAAAATTCTCTACACCCATGCGCGAACCATCCTGCGCCAGTGTGAGCAGGCGCAGCTGGCGGTCAATAACGTCGGCCAGACGCTGCGTGGTCAGGTCTCGATTGGCCTGGCGCCGGGCACGGCGGCTTCTGCCATTACTATGCCGTTGCTGCAGACGGTGCGTAATGAGTTGCCCGAGGTGATGGTCTATCTGCAGGAGAGCAGCGGCACTGCGCTGAATGACAAGCTGCTGGCGGGTCAGCTGGATATGGCGGTGCTGTATGAGCGTTCGCCAGTGGCCGGTATCGTTAGCCAGCCGCTGCTGAAAGAGGACCTCTATCTGGTGGGTACCCGCGACTGCCCGGGACAGAGCGTGGATCTCACGGCGGTGGCGGAGATGAACCTGTTCCTGCCGCGGGATTACAGCGCGGTACGGGCGCGGGTCACCGAGGCGTTCACCCTGCGTCGTCTGTCGGCGAAAATTATCGGCGAGATCGAATCCATTACCACTCTGACCGCGGCCATCGCCAGCGGCATGGGGGCGACGGTCCTGCCGGAATCCGCTGCCCGCTCCCTGTGCGGCGCGGCAAACGGCTGGATGGCGCGGATTAGCACGCCGTCGATGAGCCTGTCGCTGTCGCTGAATATGTCGGCACGCGGCAGTCTGTCGCCGCAGGCGCAGGCGGTGAAAGAGATCCTGCTGTCTCTGGTGAGCCGCCCGTCGCTGGAGAACCGTGAACTGCAGCTGGTTAGTTAGGCTATATTCTCTTAAGGAATAAGTTGCTGGTTTTTATTATTTGTTACCTGGGACAACAGACTTTAACAATAGCAGATACGTTAAGTCCATTGGCCCGGAGGAAAGGGTGAACTTCCAGCAACTGAAAATTATCCGTGAGGCGGCCCGTCAGGATTACAACCTGACGGAAGTCGCGAATATGCTCTATACCTCGCAGTCAGGCGTCAGCCGCCATATCCGGGAACTGGAAGAGGAGCTGGGGATTGAGATCTTTATCCGTCGCGGTAAGCGCCTGTTAGGCATGACCGAGCCGGGTAAAGCGCTGTTATCCATTGCCGAGCGCATCCTCAATGAAGCCAGCAACGTCCGGCGGCTGGCGGATCTCTTTACCAATGATGCCTCCGGCGTCTTAACCATCGCCACCACCCACACTCAGGCGCGCTACAGCCTGCCGCCGGTGATTAAAGCCTTCCGCGAGCTGTTCTCAGATGTTCGCGTCGAGCTGGTGCAGGGCACCCCGCAGGAAATCGAAGCGCTGCTGCATAACGGCGGGGCGGATATCGGTATCGCCAGCGAGCGCCTTAGCAACGACCCGACGCTGGCGGCTTTCCCCTGGTTCCGCTGGCATCACAGCCTGCTGGTGCCGAAGGATCATCCTTTGACGCAGGTTTCTCCTCTGACGCTGGAGGCGATCGCCCGCTGGCCGTTAATCACCTACCGCCAGGGGATCACTGGCCGTTCGCGAATCGATGAAGCCTTCAACCGCAAGGGGTTGATGCCGGATATCGTGCTGAGCGCGCAGGATTCCGATGTCATCAAGACCTATGTCGAGCTGGGGCTGGGCGTAGGGCTGGTTGCCGAGCAGTCCGGAGATGCCCGGGAAGCGGACACCTTTACGCGTCTCGATACTCGTCATCTGTTCGATGCCAATACCGTGTGGCTGGGGTTGAAGCGGGGCCAGCTGCAGCGTAACTACGTCTGGCGCTTTATCGAACTGTGCAATGCCGGACTGTCGCTGGATGAAATTAAGCGTCAGGCGATGGAGCCGGAAGAGGCCGCTATCGACTATCAGATTTAAGCCATCGCGGTCAGCGGATCGGGGCGAGGAAATAACGCTATAATTCACACACGAGAGTCGCGACTGAGGAAGGGAAAATGACGATACGGCGTGTGAAATTACTTTGTTCTGCGCTGATGCTGCTCGCCAGCCACGGCGCGCTGGCCGTCAGTTATCCGCTGCCGCCGGAGGGAAGTCGTCTGGTGGGCAGCGCATTTACCATCGCCGTGCCGGAGAACAACACCCAACCGCTGGAAAGTTTTGCTGCCCAGTACGGCCAGGGGTTGAGCAATATGCTGGAGGCCAACCCCGGCGTTGATGTTTATTTGCCGCACTCCGGTTCGACGCTGATTATTCCGCAACAGTTGATCCTGCCTGACACCGTGCGCGAAGGGATCGTCATCAACGTCGCCGAAATGCGTCTCTATTATTACCCGCCGCTGGGCAATAGTGTGGAAGTGCTGCCAATCGGCATTGGCCAGGCCGGACGCGAAACCCCGCGTAACTGGGTGACGGCGGTAGAGCGCAAGCAGGAGGGACCGACCTGGGTTCCGACCGCCAATACCCGGCGCGAGTATGCGAAAGAGGGCAAAACCCTGCCGGCGCTGGTGCCGCCCGGGCCTGATAATCCGATGGGGCTGTATGCGATCTACATCGGCAGGCTGTACGCCATCCACGGCACCAACGCTAACTTTGGCATTGGGCTGCGCGTCAGCCAGGGGTGCATTCGCCTGCGCAATGACGATATTAAATTCCTGTTTGATAACGTACCGGTGGGGACGCGCGTCCAGCTGATCGATCAGCCGGTGAAGTACACCGTGGAGCCGGACGGCAGCCATTGGCTGGAGGTGCACGAGCCGCTGTCGCGCAATCGGGCGGAATTTGAATCCGACAGAAAAGTCCCCTTGCCGATGACCTCGGCGCTGCGCGAGTTTACTCAGGGGCCGGGAGTGAGTCCTTCGCAGGCCGAGCAAACCCTGCAGCGCCGCTCCGGCATGCCGGTGAATATCAGCGCCTCAGCGGTGCAGGGGAGTTTGTAGCGGGGCGTTTAGCCTGATTAACGGTTATTGTAAGAAGGCTCTTTTGCTGTCGATGCATTCAACGTTGTTGGGGATAAGGATCGGGAAACCGATCCTTAACTTATCAGCAGTGGCGGTGATGGCGTTTTAATGAGGGTGCCAGGAGATGCTCAGGAGGAGATGATAAAATCTGCAAATATATCTATGGACTTAATATTGTTACTGAGGATCTTTTTTTTGGCTGCCATTGTCCATGAAAGCGAAGATACCGCTTATGATAGCCAATATCCAGAATATAATACTAATGAGTTTTGCAGAATCCATATTATCAAAACACTCCTGACCACAGCCACTACCGCTGACCCCCATCCCGACGATCATGAAGCTCATCATGCCGCTCAGCAATGCCAGAATCACGAAAACTACCGTGATGATAATTTTTATACCTTTTTCATAAATTAATATCCTTATTTTATTAAATGCAATTTTCTATAATTACAATGAATGGTGCGGGAATGACGATATTAAAGATAAAGTGTACCTCATCGGGAATCCCATGAATACTGTAGTTAGGCAAACAGACTAGTGTTAGGGGAAAAATTTCCAGCGAGTCCCGAACAGGACGGCAATCCCGCATTATAGTTCTTGGATTCGTTATAAATATTTAAATTGGGAAAACGATTTCTATTATTAACTTTCGTTCAAAACAACGGGAATGATCACCCATCGTCGTTGATAAGCGAATCAGGGAGCTGGGATGTCGTTACTTATTGTTGGTAATGGGGACATGCTGTTGCATCAGTTCAACGATCCAGTCAATAAAAACGCGCAGTTTGCCGTTGACATGGCGGTTCGGCGGAAACGCCAGGTGCAGGGGCATTGGGCTGATACGCCATTGTGTAAATAACGGAATCAAAGCGCCAACAGCCTGATGTGCTGCCGCCATATAGATTGGCAGCGCAATCACGCCTAACCCGGCTAATCCAGCTTCGAGGTAAGCATTGCCGTCATCTACGGCAAGCACATAATTGCCCGTAATTTCAATCTGTTCACTCTCACTGCGCAGAACCAGAGGATCAATCTTACGGCTGCGTGAGGACACGAATCCTACTATGCGATGGTCGGTGTTTTGCAGTTCTCGCGGGTGCGCAGGGGCGCCAAGGCGTTCCACATAATGGGGGGCGACGTAGACGCCGATTTGCAAATCGCCGACATGGCGTGCGATTAGGGACTGGTCGGTGATTTCACCACCGCGCAGAACGCAATCCACGTTGTCGCCGATCAGATCCACCACCCGGTCGCTCACACCCATGTCGAACTGGATATCAGGGTAGCGGGCGTGGAAAGCCGGTAGCGCCGGCACCAGAATAAGGCGGGCCAGCGGACTGGGTACATCCACCCGTAGCCGTCCCCTGGGCGTCATCGCCGCACTGGACAGGCTGTTTTCAGCATCCTCCATGTCCGCCAGCAGACGGATGACGCGTTCGTAGTAGACCGCGCCATCAGGAGTCACACCGAGTTTGCGGGTAGTGCGATGGAGCAATTTGACGCGCAGGCGCGCTTCCAGCTGCTGAATGAGTTGCGTCACCGTGGTTTTGCTCATATGAAGCGTTTGGGCAGCCTTCGTGAAGCTACCTGCCTCTACCACGCGAGCAAAGGCGCGCATCGCATCGAAACGATCCATTCCTTATCCTCTCTTTTCACCGATTGTTTGGATATTACAAACAATGAGGGACAAAGTCGCTTGTTTATCCGCCCGATCTCGCCGCTGTAAAGTGTCTTTATATTCACCGGGCTTATTTCGCCCCACGATAAAGGTACAAAACATGACAGCACGCGAAGCCGTTTTTCCCTTCGGTCGGCAGACGCTCTATGAGCGCAATCGCTATTCACCGGCCATCAAATCCAATGGTTTTTTGTTCGTTTCGGGGCAGGTTGGTAGCCGCGAGGACGGCTCGCCTGAGCACGATCTGCAAGCTCAGGTCAGGCTGGCGTTCAATAATCTTAATGCTGTGCTCGCGGCGGCGGGCTGCACGTTTGGTGACGTGGTAGACGTTACCCTCTTTGTCGTCGATCCCGAGTCAAATCTCGACGCTATCTGGAGTATTCTGCCAGAATATTGGGGGGAGGCGCCTTACCCTACGTTGACCGGGATCGGCGTGACCTGGCTTTACGGATTCACGTTTGAGATAAAGGTCATTGCCAAGCTGCCCTAAGCGTTATGAGTCTTTCCGCCAGTCGAAAATTCAATAGGGCAACCTGCGCTGCCTGTGGAGGTCTATGCTGGATCGGGAGAGTTAGCCAGACGGGTGCGGATTAACGGAGGGGACAGAGGACAATTTATGAAAGCAGCGGTTTATGACGTGGCAGGCGCTCCCGGCGTCCTGAAATATGTCGATATCCCCGATCCGATCACCGGGCCTGACGATATCCTGATTGCTGTCGAGGCAATCTCCATTGAAGGAGGCGATCTGATCAACCGCCGTTCAACTCCGCCGCCGCTTCCTTCATGGGTCGTGGGCTACGCGGCCGCGGGCACAGTGGTTGCCGTCGGATCGAATGTCCGTAGCCGTAAGGTTGGGGACAGAGTCGCTGCTTTTCACCTGCAGGGATCACATGCGGAACGTTGGGCGGTACCCGCGGAACACACCTGGCTTATCCCCGATGGCGTGGAGATGCCTGAAGCGGCGGTGGTACCGATTTCTTTTGCAACCGCGCATCATTGTCTTTTCACCCGAGGCATGCTCCGACACGGAGAAACCGTCCTTATTCAGGCCGCGGCGGGTGGCGTGGGGCTCGCGGCCGTTCAGCTTGCCTCACAAGCAGGCGCAACGGTCATCGCCGTGGCAAGCGGAACACAGCGCAGGAGTCGGTTGCTTGAACTGGGTGCCGATCATGTCGTGGATCGTGCCGAGCACAACATCGTAGACCGTGTCCGACAGTACACCCAGGGTACCGGTGTTGACCTCGTCATCGATCCGGTGGGGACGACGCTGCCTGCTTCGCTTTCTGCACTTGCCCCGGAAGGACGTCTCGTCTTCGTCGGTAATGCGGGCGGGGGGAGTCTGACTGTCGACTTGTGGTCGCCAATGCAGTCTAACCAGACACTCATGGGAGTCTTCATGGGCCCCCTTTTTGCAAGGCCTGGCGTGCGGGCCAGTGTGGACGACCTGTTGCAGGCTGTAGCAGCAGGGCGTATCAAGGTGGTCATTGACCGTATCTTCCCCCTGGCTAACGCTGCCGCGGCCCACGAATTCGCTGAGACAGCGAAACCGCTTGGCCGCGTCGTGATGAAGCCATGAGGTGCGTTTGACCAGTACGCGTGCGCCAGGCTAATGACTTGCATCTGGTATCAAGGCGATTTACCTGACGCATAGCAGGCGTGAGCGCACGGTTAAAACCGCAGAATATCAAAAGGAGTGGTTTAACATTCTTTTGAGCCAGCGAGTGCTGCGAGCCCACGGCGCTGACCTTGAGTTTGAATGAAAAGTGTTCTTTAGCCCGCCCCTGACTTTCCCATTTTTTCGAAATCTTTATCTCTTTTTCTCATTTGTCAGTAAAAGGCATATGCCCGCAGAATCATGTCTAAGGCAGGGCGGGTGTTGCACTATCAATGATAAAACCCCTCTGATGGCCTTGCCTCTTTTACCACACCTCTTTTGTGGTTTTTACAGGTTTTAACCAGGAAAAGGCTTCTTTATGACGTTATCTAAATTACTGCTTCCTTTGCTGATTGCCGGGAATCTCTCTTCTGCGTGGGCTGCCGGGCAGGTTGTTCCGTCCTCTACCACCTTTCATGTCACCGCTGATGAGGCGCTGAAAAGTAAGCTTCCGCCGGATATCGCCAAACGCGGATATATCGTTGCAGGCACCAATCCGAATACGCCCCCAACCACTTTTTTCCAGGAAGACAATAAAACGCTCGCCGGGCGTGAGATTGATGTGATGAATGCCGTGGCGGCAAGGCTCGGTGTGGAAGTGCGCTGGCAGGATACCGGCGGTTTCGACAATATTATTCCGGGGTTGAAATCGGGTCGCTATGACGTCGCACTATCCAATATCAACGCCACCAAAAAACGTCTCGAGCAGGTCGATTTCGTCAGTTACTACGATGCGTCGCGCCTGGGGGTCATCTCGCGTAAAGACGCCAATATTGCGCCATTTACCTCTTTTGAGGCTGTGTGCGGGCAGGAAGTGGGCGCCGGCGCGGGCACTACGCAGATTGGGCGTCTTGAAGCTGCAAGCAAAATTTGTACTGATGCGGGTAAGCCGCCGATCAAGATTGCCGTATTCCCGGATCGCCCTTCAGGCGTACAGGCCGTGGTCAGCGGTCGCGTACCGATGTTCTTCGGCCCGTATGAAGGTCTGACCTATCAGGTTAGCCAGGTCAAACCGCTGACGCTGACCGGCACTATTCATGTTGATGATGCGCCTGTCTCCGTGGCGTTCCCTAAACACTCGGGGCTGGAAGAGGCGGTGCAGGCATCCCTGAACTCGCTGATCAAGGACGGGACTTACCAGAAAATCCTCGATAAATGGTCCATCGGTTTTGGCGCAGTCAAAGAGTCAAAACGTAATGAAGAGATTTTCGGATGAGCAGTGAAACACACGATCAGCAGCCGGAAGAACTGCGGATCATCGGTAAAAAATATATCGGGCGCTGGATAAGCGCCCTGATCGTATTGCTGATATTGCTGGCTATGGGGAACTCCATGCTCAGCAATCCGCGTTTTGAATGGTCGGTGATTGCCGAAAACTTTACCGGTCCGTCGATCATTCAGGGCGTACTGATGACATTGCAACTGACCGCAATTTCCGTGATTTTTGGCTTTGCAGGCGGCACGATCCTGGCGCTGATGCGCCTGTCATCCAATCCGGTGCTGGTCGCTGTCAGCTGGGGGTATACCTGGTTTTTCCGCGGGGTGCCGATGCTGGTTCAGTTATTTCTCTGGTACAACATTGCCGCGCTTTACCCGACTATTTCGATTTCGCTGCCGTGGGTTGGTGAAATCTGGAGCGCTTCTGCGAACTCACTGATTAGCCCGTTCAGTGCTGCCGTGATTGCATTAGTCATGCATCAGTCTGCCTATGCCGCAGAGATTATCCGCGCCGGGATCCAGAGCGTCGGCACCGGGCAAGTCGAGGCTGCACGTGCTCTGGGTTATCGCCCGGCACAAATATTCCTCCACACCATTTTGCCGCAGGCGATGCGCGCCATTCTGCCTCCGGCCGGGAATGAAGTGATCGGTCAGTTGAAAACCACAGCGGTTGTCTCGGTGATTTCACTACAGGATGTGCTGTTCTCCGCGCAGATTATTTATCAGCGCACCTATGAAGTGATCCCGCTACTGCTGGTCGCCACGTTGTGGTACCTGCTGCTGACATCATTGCTTTCAGTGATTCAGTATTACGTTGAACGACATTTCAGCCGCAGTAGTCACCGCAAGGTAAAACGCAAAGCCGGGAAAGCGTCGGCATCCGGCGCGGTCAGTACCCCCAGTATCAGCGCAGGAGAAACCAGCCATGGGTGAAGCCATTGAATTTCGCAAAGTCACTAAGCGTTTCTCCGGTAATACCATTCTGGATGAAATCAGCCTCGATATTCCGGCCGGCTCGGTCACGGTGATCCTCGGGCCTTCCGGTTCAGGGAAATCCACCTTGCTGCGTTGTATCAATCATCTTGAAAAACTGGATGGCGGCACGATCCGTATCGGTGGCGAACTGGTGGGTTATCAGCAGAAAGGGCAGGCATTGTATGAACTGAGCAGCCGCAGAATCGCCGCGCAGCGCAGCCGTACCGGCATGGTATTTCAGCAATTTAACCTGTTTCCGCACCGCACCGTTTTGCAAAATATTACCGATGCGCCTTTGCGGGTGAAGAAGCAAAACCGTGAGCAGGTACTCAGTAAAGCCCGCGCGTTGCTCCGGCAGGTTGGGTTAGCCAGTCGTGAAGATGACTGGCCGCAGCAGCTTTCCGGTGGGCAGCAGCAGCGTGTAGCCATTGCCCGTGCGCTGGCGATGGATCCTGAAGTGATGTTGTTCGATGAACCCACTTCCGCGCTGGATCCTGAACTGGTGGGCGAAGTGTTGCAGGTGATCAAAAAGCTGGCGCACTCCGGGATAACGATGGTGATTGTCACCCACGAAATCGGCTTTGCACGAGAAGTGGCAGATAACGTCATCTTTATGGAGGGTGGCAAGATTGTGGCGTCGGGGCCAACGAAAAGTGTACTCGATGAAACGGAGAACGTCCGTGTCCGTAATTTCCTGTCGACGGTTTTATAATGACGCTGCGTTAATTTGTTTCGCAAATAACATATCAACCAGCCGCGGCAGACTGTCGCGGTTTTCCAGCCTGCTCAGCGCCACCAGCTCCACCCGCTTTGCGTCTGTGAGGCCGGGCAAACAGGCACGCAGTTTTGCCGGTAAATCAAACGGGATCGCCAGGCTTTGCTGCCGCGTGAAGCGCTGTTGCAGCACGCTACCGTCACGCAAAAACACCGTCACCTGATGAAAACGCGCGGCCGGGTTCAGCTCGTCCGGCGGTGCGGAGAAATCCGGGCAACGCGCCACACTTTCTGCCAGCGCGGCAATATCTGTCGCCACCGGCGCCGATGAGAAATCCTCTAAGCGTAGTTCTCCGCGCAGCAAACATGCCGCAATCACGTATTCCAGACTGAACCTGGCTTCAACGCCGGTGTTGGGTTTTCGCACCGACGCCGCAATATCACCGCCCGGCGGAAAAGACACTTCAATGCGTTCGATGGCTGCGATCAGTACATCCGTGCTATTGCCCGTTTGCAGCCACTCCTGGCGGAGAGCTCGTGCGGCATCGGCAGCGCTATGCGTGCCTCCGCAGGTCGGATAGGGTTTGAATTCCAGACCGGGCGAGATAATCCGCCACGGCGCGCCCCAGCCTGAGATAAGTTTTTCCGGCTGCTGCTGACCGGCGCAATAAGTCGATAAAAAGCTGTCCAGCACGTTGTCCGGCTGGCCGTGAAAGCCTGCCAGCGTGAGCTGTGTGGCAATGACGGCGGTCTGCGCCGCCAGGCCCGCGTGCAACGGTTTGACATCACTGCCGAACTGCGCACGTAAGCCCGCAGACTGCGTCGCCGCGATACCCAAAATCACTGCCGTTTGCCGCTCCGTGGCATGCACCAGCCGCGCGCAGGCAGCGGCGGCGGCAATCGTGCCGAGCGTAGCGGTATTGTGAAAACCGAGGGTGTAATGCTGAGAACCGACGGCCAGCCCGAGGCGCCCGGACATTTCCACTCCGGTCACATACGCATCGAGAAAATGTGCGCCATTGATATCGGGTCTTTGTGAGGCCAGCGCCAGAAGCGCGGGCAAAATCACCACGCTGGGGTGACCGCGAAAATCGGGATGGAAATCGTCAAAATCCAGCGCGTGCCCGACATACCCGAGCAGCAACGCGCGGGTCGGCGGATCGTCAGCGCGGTAAACCTGATGCAAACTGTTCAGTCCCGCATCGGGGAAGTCGCCGCGTAAAACCGGCAGGGTAACCGCCAAAAAATCCAGTAACCCTTCCCGTGCTGCTTCATGAGCCGCGGGGGAAGGGGACGAGCTGACGATAAGTTTCGCCAGCGATTGCGTTAATGTCATCGGTGTATTCCCCGTTTCAGGCCTGAGCGACCGAAGATAATAAATTAACGAAAGGTTCACGCTCGCAGAGCGCATGCAGTTGCACCAGCAGGGCGTCTGAAATCGGGTGCCCGTCAAGGGTCAACGATGAGAATCCATGCCTGGCAAGTCGGTGCCTGCTTGTCGATTCATGCGCTTTTATCCTTGCTGTTTATTTCCGCACTGAGAGTGCGCAGCGCTTGTACCGCCAGTTGCGACAGGTAATGTGCAGTCGGAAACAGGGCGCGATCGTCAACGCGAAATTGTGGATGGTGCAGCGCGTAAGGGCCTCCGGAGCCGATCATGATGAATGCGCCGGGCAATTTTTGCTGATAGAACGCGAAGTCCTCCCCTATCGGGCTGGCTTCAACGCGACGGGCTTCAAAGCCGGAGCCTTCACCGTGCGCCAGCGCGAAATCCACCCATTTAGCCGTATTGACCACTGACGGCGGGCCTGGCTGCCAGTCGAGGCTGATGTCGGTATCAAATGCCGCAGCGATACCCGTAAGAACCTGCCGCAAACGGCGTTCGATCAGTTCCCGTGTGTCCTGATTAAAGGTGCGGACGGTGCCTTCCAGCCAGGCGGAATCCGGGATCACATTCCAGGTGCTCCCGCTGTGAACCTGGGTGATAGAAACCACCGCGTTGTGTGCGGACGGCACGTTGCGGGCGATCAGGGTTTGCAGCGCGGAAATCACCTGTCCGGCGATAATAATCGGGTCGTTGCCTTCGTGTGGACGCGCCGCGTGGCTGCCGGTACCGGAGATGGCGATCGCAAAGCGATCCACGCCGGCGGTTAATGCGCCGTCTTTGCTGCCGATAACGCCAACCGGCAAAGAGGGATCGTTATGAATGCCGAAAATGACGGCAGCGTTATCGAGCGCGCCGGTGCTAATCAGCGCCGGCGCACCGTGACCGGTTTCTTCCGCCGCCTGAAACAGAATGCGCACCGTGCCGGAAAGCGAATCTTCCTGCGCTTTCAGCAAAATCGCCGCGCCAAGTGCCGCCGAGGTGTGGAAATCGTGGCCGCAGGCGTGCATCACTCCGGGATTTTGCGAGGTGTAATCCACAGCGGATTTTTCTTCAATCGGCAGGGCATCGATATCAGAACGTAGCACCACCAGTTCGCCGGGATTGATGCCGCCAATTTCTGCCACCAGACCAGTTTTGAGCGGCAAATCTATCACGCGGATTTGATACTTCTCCAGTACCGCCCGGATACTGGCAGTGGTGTTAAATTCGTCGTTGGACAGCTCCGGATGGCGGTGCAGGTGGTGGCGAAAATCCTGAATAAACGCCGCCAGTGGCTGATGTTCCTGCGTGATATCTAACATTTAAACTCCTGTAGGTGGCTGACGTTCCAGCCAGCGGGCGTGGCTTTTTTCATCGAGAATTTTTTTCAGGTACAGCGTGATATGTCCTTTGCCGAGGTCTCTTTCAAAGACCGGCTGAAAACCCAGTTTCAGGTACATATCGCGCAGCCACGGATGGCTGGTGGCGGTACCGAGTGAGTAAGCCGGGGCTTTCAGTTCGCGGATCAGAATGTTGTCTTCCAGCCAGCCCAACAGTTTTTTGCCGAGGCTCTGACCGGCGTAATCTGGATGCGTGCCAAACCAGCCAATATGCGGCAGGCCCAAAGGGCCGGGCATTGCGCCCCACGGGAAGCGCAGGGTAACCGAAGCCGCCATCCGCTGGTCATCAAAGAGCGCAAACACCGCATGATCGTCGAGGTGTTGTGTCACGCGTACCAGATCGGCGGTGGCAGCATCAAACTGAATCCCGAGCGCTTTGATTGGCGCGTAGGCGGCCAGCATCAGTGTCAGATAATCGTGTTTATCATCCAGCGTCAGCCGCCTGAAATGTTGTGTCATAACCCAGATCCCTCAGGAGAAGTCAGATGACCGGACTGCTCGGCAAAGCGGATGACGTCATCGACTTTTTGCGCGGCGCAGCCGGTGTAATGAGCCGGATCTAACCAGTGGTCAAGATCCCGTTCAGTAATACAGGCCGCCAACACCGGATGCGCAAGCAGAACGGTTTTAAAAGCGTGTCGTTTTTCAAACGCCTGCATGGCGCATTCATAAACCAGATGATGCGCGGTTTGTTTACCGAGTTTTTTACCGACCTCAAACATCACTTTTTCGGACAGCAGCAGGCCGTCCTGCATTTGCAAATTCGCAAGCATGCGTGCTTTATTGACCGTCAGGCCGGAGAGAATCGACTGAGCATTTTGCAGCTGTGCAGAGAGATAAATCGAGATTTCCGGCAGGGCGAGCCACTCGGCGCGCCAGCTCATCGCATCACGTTCATGCTCCACGTGCATCGACTGATAAATCAGTGATGCGCTGTGCAACAGCGGCTGTGTCAGGCTGGCAAGACCTTCGAGGGCCGCGGGATTGCGTTTGTGCGGCATGGTGGTGGAGCCGATTTTCCCGCTGCTGAACGGCTCTTCGACTTCATTAATTTCGGTGCGCATCAGGTTGTAAACTTCGTTGCCGATTTTGCCCAGAGTGCCGCTGATCAGCACCGCCACCGAGGCGTATTCTGAAAAGCGGTCACGCGCAGCCTGCCAGCCGATATTCGGCGTACTGAGGTTCAGGCGCGCCAGTGTGCGGCGTTCTACCTCCGGACCCACTTCGCCAAGCGCAGCGTAGGTACTGATCGCGCCGCTGATATTACCGGTCAGCAGACGCGGCGTGATGGCGGCAAGACGGTCGAGATGACGGATAAACTCATCCAGCCAGACGGCGACTTTAAAGCCAAACGTGGTGGGCAACGCCTGCATACCGTGGGTGCGGCCTGTCATCAGCGTGTACTGATGCTCACGCGCCAGCGCTTTCAGCTCATTCGCCACGGCGGTGCTGTCACGGACGATCACTTTCAGAGTTTGTGCCAGCTGTAAAACGGTGGCGGTATCGATGATATCCTGCGTGGTTGCGCCGTAATGAATGTATTCCCCTGCGTCACCGCATTGCTGTTGCAATGCGGTGAGCACCGGCATCAGAGAATGTTTCATCTGCGCGCCGGAGGCGGCGATGTCCTTAATATTCAGCTGGCTGGCATTGGCCAGCTCCGCAATGCTCAGCGCAGCCTGTTGCGGAATCACACCCAGCTCACCTTCGGCCAATGCCAGCGCAACTTCGACATTGATTTGCTGTGTCAGACGATTTTGCTCTGACCAGATTTCCCGCATTTCGGGTGTGCCAAAATTGTTGCCAAGTAAAAGAAAATCTATCGGATGTGAGGACATAATACTCTCGTCTTATATAAGGGATAATTAACGTTGTTTTAAGATCGTCATTAAAAACACGATATCGAAATGGCGTATCAGGTATGGGGTGATGCCAGATGCGTCTGTTTTCATTGCGTTAAATTAGCCCTGTCTGACACTATCATTTCTTTGATCCAGCACAGCATGCAAGGGGTTTATAGGCTATAGCAAAAATCAATCTATGCTATTGAGAATAAGTTAATAAGGATCCCCACTTAGCACTTTGTTAATTTTTTCAATTCTCGTAGGATGCTTTTAATAACACTTGAATATATCCCATATCAAATTCCTGTTTAATTACGGGGAGTTTCTCTTTAACCAGACGACAAATACAGGGCATCGATGTGTTCGCCATAAAATCACCGCAGACCTATCACCATCAGCCCGGCCTGCTTTCACGCACCGGTGAGCTACTTGCCGTTCATTCCTCCGATGTCGCGATCATCACCAGCCCGAAAGCGTGGCGGGCGGTGAATCCGCAACTGGAAACCAGCCTGGAGGCAGCCGGTATTCGCTGGCAGGTCAATTTTCTCACCACGGAATGTACCGATGCGGCTATCGAAACCCATCTGAACAGCGTGCGGGAACAAAACGCCACGCTGGTACTGGGCATTGGCGGTGGGCGGGTGCTTGATTGTGCCAAAGCGGTGGCGAATCTGCTGTCCCACGTCGGGCTGGTGACCATACCGACCGTTGCCGCGACCTGTGCCGCCTGGTCGCCGGTCAGCATTATTTATAATGAGCTCGGCGGGCATGTGCGCAGCCAGCCGTTGTCGCGTATGCCGCTGATGCTGCTGGTCGACACGAATGTGATTGCGCAAAACGATGTGCGTTATCTCAAAGCGGGCATCGTGGATGCGCTGGCGAAATGGTACGAATTCCGCCCGTATAAACAGAAAAGCGACGACAGTCTGGCGCTGAACCTGAAAGTTCAGGCGGCAAAACTGGCGGTGGACGTCTTTGAACAATACGGCGCTCAGGCGGTGCAGGACAACGCCCGCCATGAAGTCACACCGGCGCTGATGAAAGTTATCGACGCCAATATCGCGGTGGCAGGTATGGCTAACAGCATGCGCGATGAAACCCCTGCGCCGGGCGTGGCGCACGCGATCCATAACCGTTTCACCCATCAGCCGGAATTGCATGACTGGCTGCACGGCGAGAAAGTGGGTTTCGGGTTGCTGGTGCAGTCCCTGTTGGAAAGCGATGACGGCCAGCCCGAGGTGCAGTTGCTGTCGTTGTTACGTGAATATGACGCGCCACTGTCATTGCCGCCACTGAATGGTGACCGGGAGGCGATCATCGCGGCCATTGCCCGCGAAGTAAAATTCTCCGCCGAAAATGCCGCCCGTTTACCGTTTTCAATAGCAGCGGAAAATATCGAAAAAGCCCTGCGGAAAACCGAAACTCACTATTATTCACAGGGATAACGCCATGACCTCTGATTCATCTTCTGCAAAAAACACACGTCAATTGCGTCTTGGCCTGTTTGTACAGCCGCTCGGGCATCACGTCAGTGGCTGGCGCTTAACTGAAAACCTTGGTTCGCCGACCGACATCGACTGGCTGACGGGGATCGCCAAAAAAGCCGAAGAGGGCAAGTTCGATATGTTCTTCGTCGGCGATGCTCTGGCGACCAGCGTCTACCGGTTGCCGTCCACCATGGCGCGGCTTGAGCCGCTGACCTTGCTGTCGGCGCTGGCAGTGCAAACACGCCATATCGGGCTGGCCGCCACGGCTTCAACGACATTCAGCGATCCGTTTAATCTGGCACGCAGCTTTTCTTCTCTTGATCACATCAGCCACGGCCGCGCGGCGTGGAACGTGGTAACGTCGTTTTCCACTGACGTGGCGCGCAATTTCAGCCGCGACGATATGCCCACGCATGCCGAACGTTATGCCGTGGCGCATGAGTTTCTCGAGGCGACATTCAAACTGTGGGAAGGCTGGCAGGAGGGGGCGGTGCAGCCGGACAAGGCCAGCGGCCAGTATTTCGTGAACGAGAAAATCCAGCCGGTGAATCATCAGGGCAAGTATTTTCAGGTACAGGGTCCGCTGAATATCACTCGTTCGCCGCAGGGGCGTCCGGTCATTATTGAAGCCGGTTCTTCTGCTGACGGCCAGAAACTGGCGGCGGCCACGGCTGAAGTCGTGTTTACTGCGGCCGCCACGCTGGAAGAAGCGCAAACGTTTTACCGTGCGCAGAAACAGCAGGTGATTGAGGCTGGACGTAATCCAGATCATGTGCTGATTTTGCCAGGCGTAATGCCCATCGTGGGCCGCACGCTGGAAGAAGCCCATGAAACCTGGCGTGAACTGAATTCGCTGGTGGATATTGATAACGGCATCCGCCAGCTTTCCACCCGTTTTAATATGGATCTGAGTGCGTTTCCGCTCGATGGACCGGTGCCGGATGTGCCTGCTGGTGAAGGTAATCAGAGCCGAGTGAAACTGCTGACCGATCTGGCGTATCGCGAAAATCTGACCCTGCGTGAACTGGCCGCGATTGCTGCCGGTTCGCGTGGGCACCGCGTACTGGTCGGTACGGCGGACGTTATCGCCGATGATTTCCAGCACTGGCTTGAAGAAGGCGGGGCAGACGGTTTCAACATCATGCCTGCGGTGATGCCGGAACAGCTTTCGCTGTTTGTTGAGCTGGTGATCCCCGAATTGCGCCGTCGCGGGTTATTCCGTGAAGAATATGAATTCAGCACGCTGCGTGAAAACCTTGGTCTGCCTGAGCCTGACTTTAACCGCCAGTCTTAACTTTAGCGTTGGAACATTACGATGACGATTTCTTTGTCAGACCGCGTTCAGCGCGTGTCACTTTCCGCCAATGCAGCGGCGAAACAGCGCACCAATGACCTGAAAAAAGCTGGGGTGGATATTTTGGATCTCACCACCGGTGAGCCGGATTTTGATACGCCCGCTCACATTAAACAGGCGGCATACGAGGCGATTGCGGGTGGTGAAACCAAATACACGCCGACGCCGGGCATTCCAGCGCTGCGTGAGGCGGTGCGACAGAAATTGCAGCGGGAAAACCGGCTGCCATTCGCTGTTGCCGACATTATGATTGCCAACGGTGCCAAGCAGGTCATTTTCAATGCCTTTGCCGCTACGCTCAATGATGGCGACGAAGTGATTGTGCCGGTTCCGTACTGGCCGACATTTCCGGACAGCGTGCGTTTTAACGGTGGCACACCGGTTTTGGTTGAATGTCATCTGGAGCAGGGCTACAAACTGACGCCGGAACAGCTGGCCGCCAGTATTACGCCGCGCACCCGCTGGCTGGTGCTCAATCATCCAGGTAATCCGAGTGGCGCGGTATATTCCGCCGCGGAATTGCAGGCGCTGGCCGCCGTCCTGCGCGGACATCCGCAGGTGCTGGTCATGCTTGATGACTTATATGAGCACATTCTGTTTGATGGCTGTGAACACCAGAATCTGCTCAACGTGGCCGCTGATTTACAGGGGCGCAGTCTGCTGGTGGGCGGCGTATCCAAAACTTATGCGATGACCGGCTGGCGGATTGGTTTCGGTGCCGGGCCACAAGCGCTTATTGCCGCCATGACCGTGGTGCAGTCGCAAATCAGTTCCGGTGCCAGTTCGGTGAGTCAGGCGGCTGCGCTGGCAGCCTTTAACGGCGGGCTGGATTTTATTGCGCCACAGGTGGCGGCTTATCAGCAACGGCGCGATGTGATAACCGACATTCTGGCGAATATTGACGGGCTGGAGTTGCGGGTGCCGCAGGGCGGTTTCTTTGTCTTTTGCCGCTGCGCCGGATTAATCGGACGTTACCGGCCAGACGGGGCGAAAATCGAAAACGAAGCTGACGTGCTGGATTATCTGCTGGAAAGCGGTGTGTCCGGCGTTGGCGGCAGCGCATACGGCTTGTCGCCCTATTTTCGATTATCGATTGCCACAGACAGTGCCACGGTAGCTGAAGCCGGGCGGCGCATTGCATCGGCCTGCGCGAAACTCAGTCCCGCTGAGTAAACTTAAAAGGTTTTTCGGTAGGCTTGAAACTGCGGAGTTTGGTGTCGCAAAAGACATAGATCACCGTAAAATCGAACTGAAATGACCCAGAATATTGCCTGATGCGGAGGAAGGAATGAAAATGCATCAGGAAAATTTTTCACGCTAACTTGTTGAATCTACATCGTATAAAGATTCGTGAAGAGGCATGAAAACCGAAAAGCAAAAAGCCTGCTCGAAAGCAGGCTTTTTTAAATTTGGCTCCTCTGACTGGACTCGAACCAGTGACATACGGATTAACAGTCCGCCGTTCTACCGACTGAACTACAGAGGAATCGTGTGAACGAGGCGCATACTACTGGCCTCGCATTTTTGTGTCAACACTAAAATTAACCTGCTGATTCAACTGGCTAAATTTAGCTCAAGGCGTTGTTTTAGTGAACAATGCGCCGATTGTCTTCATCCTGCAGGCCATTCTCACGTATCCGCTGCAGCGGATCCTGCTGGTAGAAGTGGCAAAAACGCTGCCACAGGGCGGGGAAGCGGGGCGCGAACAACTCGGGCGCGCTGAAAAAATATTCCGAGAGGACGGCAAAGCACTCCGCGGGGTCGGTGGCGGCATAGGCGTCAATGCTGGCGGCGCTTTCCCCCACCAGGTCTATCTCATCCTGAATATTGTTCATTGCCGCGTGGAGATCGTGCTCCCAGCCGGCAACCTCGCGTAATGGGATAAGCGGCACGCCGCTGGCCCGATCGCCATTCCTCGCATCCAGCTTATGCGCCACCTCGTGCACCACGAGGTTAAAGCCTGACGCATCAAAGGAGTCCTGAATATCCAGCCAGTTCAGCACTACAGGCCCCTGCTGCCAGCTTTGTCCCGATTGCACCACCCGCTGGTTATGGACCAGACCAATATCATCTTCCCATTCATCATCCACGACGAACGGGGCTGGGTAGATCAGCACTTCATGGAAACCGTCCAGCCACTCTATTCCCAGCTCAAGCACTGGCAGACAAAAGAGCAGGGCAATGCGTGCCTGATGCAGCGGGGTGAGCTCCAGCCCCTGCAGCGCCACCAGACGTTTTTGCTGTAAGAAACGGGCAGCCAACTGAGTAAGCTTGCGCTGCTCAGTGGGAGAAAGATGGGCTAAAACCGGAATGGCAAGCGCTTGCTCCCAGGGCATCTCTGCGTTGCCGGACTCATCATCTGCTTTCCAGGGCCATTTAAACATCATATTGCTCGCAAAGTCGTCACTTGAACACGATTACCGAAACGGGAGCTATTAAAATGCCAAAGATCCTGGCATTATAGCAACCACAACAGCGGAGAGATGCCGGAGCGGCTGAACGGACCGGTCTCGAAAACCGGAGTAGGGGCAACTCTACCGGGGGTTCAAATCCCCCTCTCTCCGCCACTTTTCTCTTAATGACCATTCCCCTTCAATCACACCGTTAGCTTCAGGTATAACGCCTGCGCTGGGGTATCGCCATCATCATCGTCCTGGTTTCAGCGTAGAGACGCGGTAGCGCGCTTTATCCTTTTAGGACCTTATCGCCGCTTTTTGCCCGAACGAGCTTAAACGCATCATAAAGAGGGAAGGTACGCCTGGAAAGCGGCAATGTCGAAAAGAGTGATCTCAACGGAGCGGGAACATAAAAAAGCCCGCTGAACGCGGGCTTTGACGGGGATCAGAACTGATAGACCAGGCCGAGGGCGACGATGTCATCGGTCGCGATACCGCTGTTTTTGTAGAAGCGGTCGTCTTCATCCAGCAGGTTGATTTTGTAATCCACATAGGTGGACATATTTTTGTTGAAGTAGTAGGTCATGCCCACGTCGACATACTTGACCAGATCCTTGTCGCCGTAGCGAGAATAGGTGTAGAGATCTTTACCCTTCGACTGCAGATAGGCGACAGACGGACGCAGCGGTAAATTAAAGTCGTCAAACTGATACTGCGCGACCACTTCGAAGTTCTGCGTTTTGTTGGCAATCCCACCAAAACTATCGTTGCCGTAGAAGGTCATGTTGCGGGTTTCAGCATACATGGCGGCCAGATAGATGTTGTTGGCGTCATATTTCGCGCCGACGGTCCAGGCGTCAGCTTTATCGCCATTGGCGTAGCGCTGGCTGCTACGAGCCTCTGCCAGCTGGTTATGGGTACGGTCAGAAGACGAATACGCTGCCCCTACGCTGATCCCCATATCAAGATCGTAGTAGCTGGAGATACCGAAACCGTCGCCATTTTCCCGCGCCAGTTTACGTTTGCCGCCGTTATTAGTGCCTTCGCCAGAACCGGCGTTTTCATTATTACCCTGATACTGCAGAGCGAAATGCAGACCGTCGACGAGGCCGAAGAAGTCGCTGTTACGGTAGGTTGCCACGCCGTTGGTACGGCCGGTCATGTAAACGTCGGTCTGGGTGTAGGTATCGCCGCCGAATTCCGGCAGCATATCGGTCCAGGATTCAATGTCGTACACCACGCCGTAGTTACGACCGTAGTCCAGTGAGCCGTAGTCGGCAAACTTCAGACCAGCGAAGGCCAGACGGGTCCAGGAGTTTGCGCCTTCTTTTTCAGTGGTATTTGCCTGAATGTTGTATTCCCACTGACCGTAGCCGGTTAACTCGGAAGCGATCTGCGTTTCGCCTTTTATACCAAAGCGAGCATAGGTCTGATCGCCATCCTCTGAAGTGTCGTCAGAGAAGTAGTGCAGGCCGTCGACTTTTCCGTAAAGGTCCAGTTTGTTGCCGTTGTTGTTATAGATTTCCGCGGCATTAACGGCATTGGCCATTAATAATGCCGGTACCATGAGTGCCAGTACTTTTCTTTTCATTATATATTCCCTTTTAATAATAATTTCTATGAATTATGACAATCCCTCCGGAATGACTATCAGATACTAACGACTAAGTTCATTTTTATTTAAAATAAAAGATGTAAATAAATAATATAAAACATTTCAATTTATTTCAATTTGGTTCTTTATATTATTTATGAATAATTTTTGGTGGAGTATTATTTTGTTATATAGCAATGGGATATGACTTGGTTTGATTGATTTTGTTAACTTAATGAAATGAGTTGTATGAATTAACATCAAGACATCATTCATCACGAAAATTGCTTTTTGGCCGGCAAAAATAGTCAATAGATTATCAATACAACACGCGATCTCCCGCGCCGGAATAAACTTTTCGCATGGGGAGAAGAATAAATAAAACACTCCAGCGCCCGCTCACCGGCAGCATAAGTCGCAGGTTGACGCAGAAGATGGGGATGAAACTGCTGCCTGCTGCGCAGGTTGGCGGTATAATGTGATGCTTGTCACGTTTTGAGTGGCGGTAGTGTGTTGTGTCACGGAGAGGAATGAGATGGAAGAGCAGGCAAAACGCAGCCCCGGAGGGAAGCTCGCGTTATGGGCGTTGTATGCTTTTTGCGGATATTGTGTCTGGGTCATCGTGCGTTACTGGTGGGTGGTCGGAAAAATTCACAGCGTTCCCGGCGCCAGCGTGGAGGGCGATTTGGGAACCACAGCGGGAAAATGGCTTGGCGCGCTGTTGGGGATGTTAGTCCTTGCGGGCATTGGCGCGATCCTCGGGGCGGTTGTCTGGTATACCCGGCCGTCTCGCGGCGAGCGGGATCATCAGCGGTAAAGTTGCTATGCTCGAGGCTGACCTTCACATAAAGGAAAGCCTATGAACCTGGTTGACTGGCAGCAACGATATGAGCACTGGATACTGACGCACCACGCGCAGGATGATGCCGCACACGATCTGTCCCATTTTCGTCGCGTCTGGGCCACGGCTACCCAGCTGGCCGCCGGGGAGGAGGTCGACCGACTGGTACTCCTCACGGCCTGCTATTTTCATGACATCGTCAGCTTGCCGAAGAATCATCCGGAGCGAAGCCGTTCCTCGATGATGGCCGCCGAGAAAACCCTCGCGATCCTACAGTCCTCTTTTGCCGATTTTCCCGTGGAGCGTTACGCGGCGGTCAGCCATGCCATTGAGGCGCACAGCTTCAGCGCGGCGATCCCGCCACGCACGCTGGAGGCGAAAATCGTCCAGGATGCCGACCGTCTTGAGTCGCTGGGGGCGATTGGTCTGGCGCGCGTCTTCGCCGTCGCCGGCGCCCTGAATACCATCTTGTTTGATGCTGAAGATCCATTTGCTGACCGGCGGGCGCTGGATGACCGCAGATATGCCCTTGACCATTTCCAGTGCAAACTCCTGCGCCTGCCGGAGACCATGCAGACGACCAGAGGAAAAGAGATGGCGCAGCACAATGCCCGCTTCCTCGTCGAATTTATGGCCAAGCTTAGCGCGGAGCTGCAGGGGGAGCCGCTGGCGCTGGATGAAGCGGTTTTACGCCGCTTTGCACCGCAGGCGTCAACCGACCGGTGATTTATGGTACTCTCTGCAAAAATCGTCCGCGCTGGTTGAGGATATGCCGCAAAAGTTAATTAAGGAAAACAGGTCGTTGCCGCTGGCTGAGCAGGCCGGGGAAGAGGCTCAGGCGCTGCTGCGTCAGCTGATGACGATCTATGATGTGAAAACGCTGGTCGCCGAACTGGTAAGCGTCGGCGAACAGCACTGGAGCGCGGCGATCCTCAAGCGCGTGGCGGCGCTCTCCCGCGCGGCGGGGCGTTTGCGTCCGCAGGAGATCGCCCATCTGGCGACGCTGCTGCCGGCGCCGCCAGCTCATCACCCGCATTATGCGTTCCGCTTTGTCGATTTGTTTGCCGGTATCGGCGGGATCCGCAACGGTTTTGAAGCCATCGGCGGGCAGTGCGTCTTTACCAGCGAGTGGAACAAGCACGCGGTGCGTACCTACAAGGCCAACTGGTACTGTGATCCGCAACAGCATCGTTTTAATGAAGATATCCGCGATGTCACGCTCAGCCACCGCCCCGATGTCAGCGATGAAGAAGCGGCGCAGCATATCCGCGATAAAATCCAGCGTATCGCTGCGGTCATACGGCCGGTCCCATGCCGCCATGGTCTCCGCGTTCTGAAGAACGCAGGAGGCAAGCTCGAGATCGGTC
>OOAH01000133.1_pt1 | contig 91512 bp, 79 predicted proteins | sample 1671801 | NCBI WGS metagenome assembly OOAH01 (sample SAMN06348194, study PRJEB24527) | human gut metagenome | biome: human gut; feature: ankylosing spondylitis patient; material: feces | host: Homo sapiens | place: China | collected 2015-10 | reverse complement strand
TGAATCGCATGGAGGCCATTGGTGTTTGCTCGCAACTTTAGCTAACTGAGAAAAGTTCTCGACTACTATACTCTTTTTCCAACATCGAATTTACGGAAGTTCCCTTTAATCATGCGTCAGCGGCACGGTTTTTCCGTGCCGCATTGTGCTTTCCGGAATGCCGAGTCCTTGCCGCAACATAGTCGCTATGAAGATGCTTTCGAAACGAGCCATCCTTACCCTTATTCTGCTAGGGTGCGCCAATGGCACCATGTTTTCAGTGCCATACCTCAAATACGCTTTTTTTGGTCCGATGACGCAGAACATGCAAACAAACGGAAGCATGTTGGGCGTTCTCGTGAGCATCTACGCGGCCGCTTCGGTTGTGCTTCTTTTGCCTGGCGGCGTGCTGACCGACAGAATAAACCCAAAATCAGCAATCTTAGCTTCTCTTCTTTTGACGGCGATCCTTGCCGGAGTGTTTAGCTTTACCTGCACAGTCTGGTCTATGAACGTGATCGTTTGGCTTGGTCTCGCCGTCTCGACGATTTTTCTCGCCTGGCCTTCGCTTCTCAAATCCGTTCGTTTCTATGCCGGCGACAACGCCGGTACAGCCTACTGCGTCTACTACGCGGCAAGCGGCCTTATGAGCGCCGGTATCGCCTGGCTGATTCTCAATCTCTACGGCTTTGCCATCGAAATCGGCATCTCGTCCGTCAGCGCTTTTCAGCTTGCCGTGAACATTCTGTCTGCCGCTTGCCTGATTTTCGCTTTGCTGATCGCGATCTTTCTTGAAACGAAGACATGCCCAGAAACTGGTGCGCCCGCAACTGTCACTAAACCGTACAAACTGCGGGAAATTTGGTCACTCATACGATGCCCAGAAATTCTGCTCGCTGCGGCCATTCTCTTCGCCACTTATGCACTTTATATCGGCATTTCTTTTTTGACGCCCTATTTCACCGTACGATTTGGCCTATCGGATGAAGCGTCCGGCGGCTTGACCATTTTGAGGAGTTTTGTTTTTCTTGCGTTTGCTCCAATTGTCGGTACAGTTGCTGACCGCACCTTCAAAAGCACCCTTCGACTATTCAGCCTGTCTGCGCCGATTTGTGCCATAGGTTTCTTTGCCATCGCCATTCTGGACCGTACCGATGCGATTTCTCTAGTCGAGGCCATAGCCATCTCTCTGCCAGTCGCTTTTTTGATTTGCGGCCTTTATGCGTCCATGTTTTCCATTTTGCCCGAATGCCGCATCCCGTTGTCGCAAGCCGGCATGGCCATCGGCTTCGTTTCGATGATTTCCTATACGCCAGACGTCCTGCTACAACCTCTGTTCGGACGTTTTGCGGACAGCGCCAACTTCAGCTCTATTTTCTTGATGCTCGGCGGATTTGCCACACTCTGCGCATTATTTTCGATGATCCTGTTCCATCGACTTGGAAGCGAGAAATAACTCCTGCTCGAAATTTACAGTTTCTTTGAAGACACCCCTGCACTGCTCAAAATTGAGGGAGAACAACAGGAAGGCCAGGTTGAATCTCGTGAGGATCGTAAATCGTGCCCAGACCGGAAGGAAGTGCCGCCATGTTATCCCCCGGACGAATCTTACCGACGGTTCTGAGCGCTGACCGAAAAAAGCCACGTACGCGTCCTCTTTTTCATGAAAGAAAGGTTTTGACTTTCATCATGCAGGATGAAAGTCATGCCCCCATGCGCATTTTTTCGTTTTCGAACGAAACCAGAAAACGAATGCTCCGCCGCCGAATACGAAAAACCCCCGACCAGACCGTCGAGGGTTCGAAAAAAAAGATTGTTGAGAAAAAAAATAAACAATTTACTTAGAAATCGTTTATTCACACACTCTAGCAATACAAAAAAATCTGGCAGGCCCACCGAGACTCGAACTCAGAGCTGTCCCTTAGGAGGGGACCATTCTATCCTGTTGAACTATGGGCCCTGCCGGAGAAGGCGAATTGTAGCAGGTTCCGAGGCGATTCACCGCGGTTTCCCGGAAGTACGACGGAAAACCGATGCGTATTCCGTTGTACTTGTCTCAATCGAGGATCTTCGTTCGGTTCTTGGCGAAGTCCCAGAGAACTTCCTTCAATCCGTGGTTTTCAAACTCGATTTTGACGCGAAGCGTCGAACCTACTCCCTGCAGCGACTGTACGATCCCTTCGCCGAAGGTTTCGTGACGAAGGCGCGTCCCCGGACGAAGTCCCGCGTCCGTCTGCCCGCTCGCCTCGGCGCGGATCTTCTTCAAGGTCGCCTCGTCGACGTAGCTCTTCGGTTCGTTCGTCTTCGCGCCCCAGCGGGAGGCACCGCCCGAACCGTAGCGCGAGCCGCGGCGCTCGTCGCCGCCGTAATCGCGCCCGTAGGAGGAACGGCCGTAGGATTCGCGTCCGCGCGAGCCGCCGAAGGAGGGGCGCTCCCAACCATACTCGGAAGAGCGGCGGCGGTAGGGAGACTCATAGGCGTAGTCGTAATCGTCGTCCGTGCGCTGGTCGTTGACGAGCTCCGCCGGAATTTCCCCGATGAACTGACTCTCGGGGTTCTGGCGGAATTCGCCGTTCACGCGCCGGTTGCGGCAGTGCGAGAGATAGAGGCGGCGCTTCGCGCGCGTCACCGCCACGTACATGAGGCGGCGCTCTTCGGCGAGCCCCTTGTTGCCCTGACGGTTGTCGCGCACGGCCGAGAAGTGCGGGAAGATCCCCTCTTCGAGCCCCACGATGAAGACGTTCTTGAATTCCAACCCCTTGGCCGCGTGCACGGTCATGAGCTGCACGGCGTCGACGGTCTCCGTTTCGTTCTTGTCGCCCGCTTCGAGGGTCGCCTGCGAGAGGAAGCCCTGCAAGGGCGTGAGGCCGTCCTCGTTGAAGGGCGTGAAGGCGTCGACGTCAAAGCCCACTCCTTCGTTCTGGCAGTACCCGTCCGCGGCCGACATGACTTCGTTCATGTTGGCGATGCGGTCTTCGCCTTCGCGTTCCTTCTCGTAGTGGGCCTTAAGGCCCGAACCCTGAATGACGAGACGCGCCACTTCGGAGAGGGTCTTTCCCTCGGCCTTTTCACGAAGCGATTCGATGAGCGAACGGAAGGCGACGAGCTTGGGCGGCATCGGACGGTTTTCCATCGTGAGCGCGCCCCAGAGGCTCGTCTGCATGGCGCGCGCTTCGAGCGTCAGGTTGTCGATCGTCTTCGCGCCGATCCCGCGGGTCGGGAAGTTCACGACGCGCAAAAAGCTCGTGTCGTCCGTCGGGTTGTCGAGAAGGCGCATGTAGGCGAGGACGTGCTTCACTTCGGCGCGCTCGAAGAAGCGCTGGCCGCCGTAGATGCGGAAGGGAATCCCGGCGTTGGTGAAGGTCTGTTCGAGAACGCGCGACTGCGCGTTCATGCGGTAGAGAACGGCGCAGTCGGCGTAGTCGTCGCCGCGCGCGCGGCACTTCATGACGAGGCGCTTGACGTCGCGCGCCTCTTCGGTGTCGTCGTCGAAGCGCTGCAGCAGAATCTTGTCGCCCGCCGCACCGCTCGTCCAGAGGTTCTTCCCGAGACGGTCGTCGTTGTGGGAGATGATGGCGTTCGCGGCGTTCAGGATCGTCGAGGTCGAGCGGTAGTTCTGCTCGAGGCGGATGGGTTCGCCCGTGCGGAAGTCGCGCACGAAGTCGGCCATGTTCCCGACGTTTGCGCCGCGGAAGGCGTAGATCGACTGGTCGTCGTCGCCCACGGCGAAGACGGCGTTCACGCTCGCGTTCTCGCGGCCCGCGCCGAGCCCCGCGAGGACCTGGAGCCAGCGGTACTGCAGAACGTTCGTGTCTTGAAACTCGTCGACGAGGATGTGGCGGAAGCGCCCCTGATAGTGCGAGCGCACGATTTCGTTGCGGTCGAGAAGTTCGTAGCAGCGAAGAAGAAGTTCCCCGAAGTCGACGACCCCTTCGCGTTGACAGGCCTCTTCATAGGCGCGGTAGAGGTTCACCTGCTCGGGGAGGTCTTCGGAGAGCTGCTGCGACCAGGAGCGGATGCCGTGCTCTTTTTGCCAGTTGATGTAGCTCTGGATCTTGCGCGGGTCCACCGTCTCGGTGTCGACGTTGTTGACCTTCATGATGCGCTTCACCATCGAGAGCTGATCGCCCGAGTCGAGGATCTGGAAGGTTTTCGGCAGTCCCGCCGCTTCGGCGTGACGGCGCAGAATGCGGTTGCACAGGCCGTGGAAAGTCCCCACCCACATGTTCCGCAGGTCGTAGGGGAGCATCGTCTCGAGACGCGTGAGCATTTCGCGCGCAGCCTTGTTCGTGAAGGTCACGGCGAGGATTTCGGACGTGCGGCAGGCGCCCTTTTCGAGGAGCCACGCGATGCGGGTCGTCAGAACGCGGGTCTTTCCCGAGCCCGCGCCCGCCAAGATGAGGACGCTCTTTTCGGGCGCCGTCACGGCCTGAAGCTGCCGCTCGTTGAGATTTTCCAAAATGTTTGCCATCGCGGCCGTCTCCTGTGGTCGGTTCGCCGAAAGCGAAATTGTTGTTGCTCGAAGCTTCGGCGGGAATCGACAAAGTTAGCACAAAGCGTCCCCGCGCATCGGGTCCGACGGCAAAAACACTACGGAAAATCGAGTAGCGGTTTTGCCGCCGTGCGATCTCCCATCTTTCCACCGCAATCGGTCCGCCGCCGAAAAGGTATACTTTCTCGTTATTCTCTTCCCTACTCAACTTTTGGATCAGCGTAATGCGCGAGACCTATTCTCCCCAGGCCGTCGAGTCGGAAGTCCAGGCCCAATGGAAGGCCAAGGACGTCTACCGCGCCGTCGAGCACGCTCTTGACGCCAACGGTCAACCCAAGCCCAAGTTCTATGTCTGTTCCATGCTGCCCTATCCGAGCGGCAAGCTTCACATGGGACACGTTCGCAACTACACCCTCAACGACGTGATGTACCGCTACTACCGCATGAAGGGGTACAACGTCATGACGCCGATGGGGTGGGACGCCTTCGGTCTGCCCGCGGAAAACGCGGCCATCGCCAAGAAGGTCGCTCCGGCCGAATGGACGTACAACAACATCGCCGACATGAAGGCGCAGATGGAGCCTCTCGGGCTCGCCTTCGACTGGTCGCGTGAAGTCGCCACCTGCAAGCCCGACTACTACCGTTGGAACCAGTGGCTCTTCCTGAAGATGTACGAAAAGGGCATTGCCTACCGCAAAACCCAGATCGTCAACTGGGACCCGGTCGACAAGACCGTCCTCGCCAACGAACAGGTGATCGAAGGCCGCGGCTGGCGCTCGGGCGCGATCGTGGAAAAGCGTGAAATCCCCGGCTACTACCTCGGCATCACGCAGTACGCGCAGGAACTCCTCGACGACATCGAAAAACTCACGGGCTGGCCCGAACAGGTCCGCCGCATGCAGGAACACTGGATCGGCCGCTCCGAAGGCGTGACGCTTTCCTTCCCCTACGAAATCGACGGCGAAGAAAAGCTCCTCTCCTGCTACACGACGCGTCCCGACACCCTGATGGGCGTCACCTTCGTCGCGATCGCCGCCGAGCATCCGCTCGCGCTTCGCCTCTCCGAAGGCCGTCCCGACCTTCAGGCCTTCATTGAAGAATGCCGCAAGGGCGGCGTCAGCGAAGCCGACATCGCCACCAAGGAAAAGGAAGGCCGTCCCACGGGCTTCTTCGTTCGCCACCCGATCACCGGCAAGCCCGTCGAAGTCTACATCGCCAACTACGTCCTCATGGGCTACGGTGAAGGCGCCGTCATGGGCGTTCCCTCGCACGACGAACGCGACTTCGCCTTCGCGAAGAAGTACGGCATGCCGATCATCCAGGTCGTGAGCTTTGACGGCAAGGAATACTCGACCGACGCCTGGCAGGAATGGTACGGCGAAAAGAGCGACGAATCGAAGCTCGTCAACTCCGGCGAATTCGACGGTCTGGGCTTCCACGCCGCCTGCGACGCCATCGCCCGCGCGCTCGAAGAAAAGGGCCTCGGCAAGAAGGAAGTGAAGTTCCGTCTGCGCGACTGGGGCATCTCTCGTCAGCGCTATTGGGGGACGCCCATCCCGATGGTCAACTGCCCGAAGTGCGGTCCCGTTCCGGTTCCCTATGAAGACCTCCCGGTCGTTCTGCCGGAAGACCTCGTTCCGGACGGAAGCGGGAATCCCCTTACGAAGTGCGAATCGTTCCTCCACTGCAAGTGCCCGAAGTGCGGCGGCGAAGCCGTCCGCGAAACCGACACGATGGACACCTTCGTCGACAGCTCCTGGTACTTCCAGCGCTACTGCTCGCCCGACTGCGACACGGCGATGGTCGACTCGCGCAACGACTACTGGATGCCGATGGATCAGTACATCGGCGGCATCGAACACGCGGTTCTGCACCTCCTCTACGCCCGCTTCTGGACAAAGGTGATGCGCGACATGGGCCTCGTCAAGTACGACGAACCCTTCACGCGCCTCTTCACGCAGGGCATGCTCATGGCCGAGTGCTACTACCGCATGGGCGAAGACGGCCGCAAGATCTGGTACTACCCCGACGAAGTCGAAGTGCAGTACGACGAAAAGGGCCGCCCGGTGGGCGCGATCCTCAAGGCTGACGGCCAACCCGTTGTCCTCGGCGGCATCGAAAAAATGTCCAAGTCGAAGAACAACGTCGTCGAACCGCGCGACATCATCAAGAAGTACGGCGCCGACACGGCCCGCAGCTTCGTGATGTTCGCCGGTCCTCCCGATCAGTCCGCCGCCTGGTCCAATTCCGGCGCCGAAGGGACCTTCCGCTTCCTGCGCCGCGTCTGGAACTGGGCCTACGCGAACCGCGACGCGGTCCGCGCCGCCGCGAAGACCTTCGAGGGCCTCACGCTCTCGCACGAAGCCAAGGCGCTGCGCCGTGAAGTGCACGCGTCGCTTCGCCAGGCCGAATTCGACTTCGACCGCATGCAGTACAACACGGTCGTCTCGGCCTGCATGAAGATCTTCAACGCGCTCGACGCCTTCCGCGAGGCGGGCGAAGCGGCCGACGCCGTGCGCGCCGAATCCGCCTCGATCCTTCTGCGCACGCTCTACCCGGTCGCTCCGCACATCACGACGGCGATCTGGGGCGAACTCGGCTACGTCGAAGCGATCGGCGAGCTCATCGACGCGCCCTGGCCCAAGGTGGACGAAGCCGCTCTCAAGGCCGACGAATTGAAGCTCGTCGTACAGGTGAACGGGAAACTGCGCGGTCAGATCACGGTCGACGTCGACGCCGACCGCGAAGCGATCGAAGCCGCCGCCCTCGCGAATCCCGACGTACAGAAGTTCACGAACGGCCTCACGGTGCGCAAGATCATCGTGGTGCGCAACAAGCTCGTGAACGTCGTCGCGAACTGACGGCTTCCACGGTCCGCAAGGCCCGACCTTCCCGTCCGGAAGGCCGGGCCTTTGTCTTTTTGTTCCTCACCTTCTGCCGTGAGGATTCTTCGTCTTTTCTGACGTCTTCCAAGCGGTCTAGGGGAAACGTCCCACGGCTGCCCTCTCCTTCGGCACTACACTTAAATGACGGGGATCTTCCGCCCCGGACGAACAACCGACAAGAGGAGAAGCCCATGCGCTACACAGCCCGTCAAATCGAAGACGCCGCCCGACATTTTCTCACCGCTTCGGGAAGCGACGAATACGAAGCAGACATCGTCGCGCGCCACATGCTCGAAGCGAACCTGCGCGGCCACGACAGCCACGGCATCGGCATGACCGCCATGTACGCGGACTACCTCAAGAAGGGGCAGCTCAAACCCAACACCCCGCCCACGATCGAACAGGACCGGGGCGCCGTACTGCAATTCAACGGCAATCTCGGCTACGGTCAGCGCGCGGGCTACGAGGCGACGAAGATCGCGATCGAGCGCGCCAAGGAAACGGGCGTGTGCCTTTACACGATCAAGCATTCCTGCCATTTGGGCCGCATCGGCACCTACGGCGAACAGGCGGCCGCTGCCGGCATGGTGAGCATTCACTTTGTCAACGTCAACCAGTACGATCCGCTCGTTGCGCCCTACTGCGGCTCTGCCGCACGCTTCGGAACGAACCCCTTCTGCTGCGCCATGCCCGCGACCGACAAGCACGGTCCCTTCATCCTCGACTTCGCCACCTCGATCGTCGCGATGGGCAAGACCCGCGTAGCCTATCTTGCGAAGAAGCACTTTGACGAACCCGTGATGCTTACGACAGAAGGCATCCCGACGACGGATCCCTCCGTCATGTGGCATCAGCCGCGCGGCGCCCTCATGGCCTTCGCCAAGCACAAGGGCTCCGGGCTTGCCTTTGCCTGCGAACTCATGGCGGGCCTTTTGAGCGGCGGCGGCACGATTCAGCCCGGTCACTCGCGCGACGGTTCGATCGTCAACAACATGACGGCATTCGTGATCGATCCCGCGGTCCTCACTGACATGGACTTCCTCAAGAACGAAATGGACGCCATGATCGACTACGTGAAGTCGAGCCCGGCGCCCGATCCGGTGAATCACCCCGTGCTTTCGCCGGGCGAACCCGAACGCATGCGTCGTGAAGACCGTCTCGCCCACGGCGTCGAAATCTCGGAAGGCGAAGCGCTCGCCATCCGCCGCGCGGCCGAAGGTTTCGGCGTTCCCGAGGAACACCTCCTTCCGATGCCCTGCTGATTCCTGCGTCTCTTTCTTCGGGCGGCCTTCGGGCCGCCCGAAGTTTTTGCCTTTCCGGAGACGGAAAAGCCCCGAGGGGCTTTCACCGCCTCGAGGCCTTGCAGAGGAAGTCCAAAAAGGATCAGAGACCGAGTTCGGCCTTCAGAGCCTTCGCGATCGACTCGACGCCGGCGCGGATCTTGTCGACCGGCACCGTAACGAAGGAGAGACGCGCCTCGTTGTGACGCGCTTCGGTCGCATAGAAGGCGAAGCCCGGAACGTAGCCGACGGGAACGTCCGAGGCGAGAACCTTCTTCATGAGTTCGGCCGCGTCGATTTCCTTCGGGAAGGTCACCCAGATGAACATGCCGCCCGTGGGCTTCGTCCACGTGAGTTCGGGGTGCTTCGGCATGAATTCCTCGAGCGCGTCGAGCATGGCCTTGGCCTGTTCGGCGTAGAGGGCGCGGGTGCCCGGCATGTGGTTTTCCATCAAGCCGCCCTTCAGGACTTCGGCCGTGATGAGCTGCGTGAAGGTGGAGGTGTGAAGGTCGACGGACTGCTTCATTTCGATGAGCGCGTCGATCACGTGCTTCGGAGCGACGATGTAGCCCAGACGGAAGCCCGGGGCGAGCACCTTGGACATCGAGCTCATGCGGATCGTGCGTTCGGGCGCAATGGCGCGAAGCGAGACCGGGGGACGTTCGCCGAAATAGATTTCGCCGTAGGGATCGTCTTCAAGGAGCCAGAAGTCGTATTCGCGGGCCTTTTCGCAGAGCTTGCGGCGGCGTTCCTCGCTGATCGTACGGCCCGACGGATTCTGGAAGGTCGGCATCACGTACGCAAAGCGTGCGCCGCGGCATTCTTCGCCGAGCCAGTCGGGATTGAGCCCCTCGTCGTCGGTCTTCATTTCGACGTATTCGGGGAAGCAGAAGTTGAAGGCGCCGAGCGCGCCCATGTAGGTCGGGCTTTCGACGAGCATCTTGCTGCCTTCGTCGAGGAAGAGGCGGGCGATCATGTCGAGGCCCTGCTGCGAACCCGAGGTGATGAGGACTTCGTCGACCGTGGTCGGAACGCCGCGCTTCGTTTCCTGTTCGGCGATCGCTTCGCGCAGTTCCTTCACGCCCGGAGCGGCGGAGTACTGCAGGGCGACGGCGCCCTTTTCATCGAGAACCTTGCAGGCCGCGGCCTTCACTGCTTCGATCGGGAAGCGCTTCGGGCTCGGCAGGCCGCCCGCGAAGCTGATCACTTCCGGACGTGCGGCGAGCGAAAGAATGTCCGTGATGATGGACGCGCCCTTGGGGCGGCCGGCTTTACTGTAGTGGGGTGTCGGGCACGTTTGCTGACAGCATTCCTTCGTCATGATCAGATCAACTCCGTAAAAAAGATTTTTTGGTGCGGTGTTTTTTGTACTTCGCAGGGAATTCCTTCGGTGCGTTGGTACATAGTAGCGCAGCGTTCCCATTCGTTCGGGGCGCAAAAAATCTTCTTTTGCGCATTTTGACTTCTGCTCACATCCGCTATGGAGTTCGCCGTAGGAGCTTTTGCGTAGTCACTCGGGCGGCCTTCTGAAAGGGGAGTTTCGCGTCTCTCGAGCGAAGGCGAGAAAAACGCTACAATGTCGACTCTTCTGAGCTCAAGGTTTTATCCCCCATGGCACGTTATTCGCGCAGAGACGCCGCCCTCATGCTCGCGGGTCTCCCTCTTCTTCTTTCGGGCTGCGGCTTTCGCCTTCGCGGGCGCTTTGACGCCCCGTTCGCCACGCTCTACCTGCAGATGCCCGTCAACACGAGCCTCTCGAACAAGCTTCGCCGCGCGATCACCGCGGGCTCCGACGTGGTGATCGTCGATCATCCCAACGAAGCCGACGCCGTGCTCGAACTCCTGCGCGAGGAACGCGACCGAGAGATCCTCTCGATCAACGACATGGGGCAGGCCCGCGAATACGAGCTCACGCTCACGCTCGAATTCCGCATCACCGCGCCCGAAGGCTTCGAGTGGCTCGAAGCGACCCGTCTTTCGACGACGCGCGACATCAGCTACAACGAAAGCGAATTCCTTTCGCGCGAAAAGGAAGAAAACGTTCTCTACGACGACATGGAGAGCGACCTCATCAATCAGCTCGTCCGCTACATCGAAGCCGTCAAGCCCCGCGACTCGGCCTACTGACGGCGGACTTTCTTCGTCCGCGAAGAGAACCCTTTCCGGGCGCCTTCGCCTCCCCTTCCGAGGAGGGATGCGAGGCGCCGATTCCTCACCAGTCCTTGCGGGCGCCCTCGGGCGCCCGAGCTTCAACGCCGATGCCGGTCGACCAAAAAAACATCGAATCCTATCTGGAGGGCGCAACCCGCGCCGAGCGGTTTGATCCCTACTGGCTCGTGACGGGAAACGACGAGTTTCTCATGCTCGAGACCGGGGACAAGATCCGCGCCGCGGCCTTCGTCGCGGGACACACCGAGCGCATCGTGCTCGAGCTCGGCGCGAAGTCCGACTGGACGACGCTCGTCGAAGCGGTGACGAGCTACGGGATGTTCGACGACAAAAAGATCGTCGAGGTGCGTCTCGCGGGTGCGCCGGGCACGAAGGGCGGTCCCGTTCTGAAGGACCTCCTTTCTCGCATCTACGACGGCGTTTCGGTCGTCTTCTTCGTGCCGACCCCCGACTGGTCGAGCGCGAAGGCCGCCTGGTGGACGGAACTCAAGAAGCGGTCGACCGTGGTGGAATGCGATACGCCCGAGCGGCGGGACCTTCCCGCGTGGCTCGGAGCGCGCCTTGCGCGCCATGGACAGTCGGCCTCCCCCGACACGCTCGAAGCCTTCTCCGACCTCGTCGAAGGAAACCTCTTTGCGGCGCACCAGGAAGTCGAAAAGCTCGCGCTTCTCTACCCCGCGCGCGAACTCACGAAGGAAGAGGTCGAATCGGCCGTTCTCAACGCCTCGCACTTCGAGACGGCGGCGCTACTCTCGGCCATCTGCACGGGCGAGCCCGCCCGCGCGGCCCGCATCGTCGACGCGCTCGAAGCGCAGGCGGAACCGCTCGTTCCGATCCTCACCTTTCTTTCCATGCAAATCCGCACGCTCATCAAACTGCGAAGCGGGTATGATCGGAGGATCACATACGTCAAAGGCGTCTTTCCGACGCCGGAACTTCAGCGCGGCGCCAAGCGCCTCAGCGTAAAGCGTCTCTCCGCCGCGCTAGACGTCTGTGCCGACATCGACCGTCTGATCAAGGGCCTCCCCGTGCGGGACCGGGACTCCGACCCGTGGGTGGAATTGAAGAGCGTCGCGCTCTTTCTCGCCCGCTGATCCGCGGCCTTTTCGACGCCCGTCTTTCGGGCGCCGCTTCACTCTTCGAGCACTGCCATGACCACCCCTCAGGAAATCGTCCGTCAACTCGCCGCGGCCGCGCGCACCGCTTCGCATGCGCTGGCCGCCAGCTCCACGGCCGCGCGCAACGAAGCGCTCACGCGGCTCGCCGACCGCATTGAACGGGACGCCGCGGAAATTCTGCGCGTCAACGCCCAGGACGTGGAAGCCGCGCGCATCGCCCGGCGCGACGAAGCCTTCCTCGACCGACTCGCCCTCACGGAAAAAACGATCGCCTCGATGGCGGCGGGTTGCCGTCAGATCGCAGCGCTGCCCGATCCGATCGGCCGCATGGAAAACCTCGTGCCCCAGCCTTCGGGCATCATCGTGGGCCGCATGAGCGTGCCGCTCGGCGTCCTTGCCATGATCTACGAAGCGCGCCCGAACGTGACGGTCGACGCGGCGGCGCTCGCCGTCAAGTCCGGAAACGCCATTCTGCTTCGCGGCGGCACGGAGGCCCTCGGAACGAATCTCCTCCTCGCCTCCTTCGTGCGCGAAGCGCTTGCCGAAGCGAAACTTCCGCCCGAGAGCGTGCAGATGCTCGAGAGCGGCGACCGCGAACTCGTGGGCGCCCTCATCCGCGCCAAGGGCGAGATCGACGTCCTCATTCCGCGCGGCGGCAAGAGCCTCATCGCCCGGCTCGCCGCGGAGGCGACCGTCCCGATGATCAAGCACCTCGAGGGGATCTGCCACACCTACGTGGACGATCCGTGCGACCTCGAGATGGCCGTGCGCGTCACCGACAACGCCAAAACGCAGCGCTACGCCCCCTGCAACGCGACGGAAACGCTCCTCGTGCACCGCGGCGTCGCCTTTGATTTCCTCCCGGAAATCGCCCGGATCTTCCACGACAAGAACGTCGAAATGCGCTGCGACGGCCTTTCGCGCCGCATCGTCGAGGGCGCGGGCTTCTCCGCCATCGACGCGACCGAAGAGGACTGGGTGACCGAATACGGCGCCCCGATCATTTCGATCAAGACGGTCGAATCGCTCGACGAAGCGATCCGATTCATCAACGAGCACGGCTCGCACCACACCGACGCGATCCTCACGACGGACCACCGTCATGCCGAACGCTTCCTGCGCGAAGTCGACTCCTCCTCCGTCATGGTGAACGCCTCGACGCGCTTTGCCGACGGGTTCGAGTACGGACTCGGCGCCGAAATCGGCATTTCGACCGACAAGCTCCACGCCCGCGGTCCCGTGGGACTCGAGGGGCTCACGAGCCGCAAGTTCATCGTTCTCGGACACGGCGAAGGACGTCGTTGATCCCTTTACCCCTATTCATTTTCGACATGGCCCTTTCCTACTACGCCGTCTCGCCTTACGGCCTTGAAACGCTGCTTGCCGACGAACTGCACCGTCTCGGCGCCCAACGCATCCATCCGCAAAAGGGAGGTGTCCTCTTCGAGGGCGACGCCGCCCTCGGCATGGCCGCCTGTCTTCACTCGCGCCTTGCGAGCCGCATTCTCCTGCGCGTCGCGCACGGGAAGTACTGGGACAGCCGCGACATCTACAAAATGGCGCTCGAGACGCCGTGGGAGAAGTGGTTCGGTCCCGACCACACTATCCGCGTGTCGGCGAACGCCCAGCGCTGCCCTCTGGAGAGCATCGACTTCGCGGTGCTGCGCATCAAGGACGCGGTCTGCGACCGCTTCCGCGAAATGGCGGGACGCCGTCCGAGCGTCGAGCGGCACTCGCCCGACGTGCGAATCGCCGCCTTTCTCACCTACGACACGGTGACCTTCTATCTGGATCTCGCGGGCGAAGCCCTCTTCAAGCGCGGCTGGCGCCTCACGCACGGCGAAGCGCCCCTGAAGGAAAACCTTGCCGCGGGGCTTCTCATGCTCTCGGGCTGGACTCCTGAAAAGCCCCTGATCGATCCCTTCTGCGGGTCGGGCACGATCGCGATCGAAGCCGCGCACATGGCCCTCAACGTTCCGCCGGGACTCAACCGCCGCTTTGCGTTTGAAAAACTCACGGGCTTCGGCGGGGATCTCTGGGACGAAATGCTCGAGGACGCCCGTGCGGGCGTCAACCGCCACGCCAAGGTGACGCTGCGCGCCTCCGACATCTCGTCGCTCGTCGTGGAAAAGGCCGAGGAAAACGCGCGCCGCGCGGGGCTCGAGGCTCTTCTTGCCGACGGACGCCTCACGTTCACGCAGGGCGACGCCCGCGAAGCGGCGCCCGAAGAGGGTCTTGCCCCGGGGCTCGTCATCGCGAATCCCCCCTACGGCGAACAGTCGAATCCGAAGAGCGCGTCGATCCGCTCGATGATGAAGGACGTCGCGGACCGCCTCAAGGCCGTCTTCCCGGGTTGGACCGCCTGGCTTCTCACCTCCGACCGCGAGCTTCCGCGCCAGATGCGCCTGAAGGAAAGCCGCAAGATCGTGCTCTTCAACGGGCCGCTCGAATGCCGCTTCTTCCGCTTCGACATGGTGGCGGGAAGCAACCGAGGCAAGCCCGCCGACAAAGCCAAGACGGAAGGCTGATCGAGTCCGCTTCTGAAAAATTCGAGGGCGGCGTCCCGATGGGGCGTCGCCCTTCTTTTGCGCCCCGTTCAGGGGCCGATCATTTCGCGCGCTCGAGGACCCGCTCGGCGCCGTCGGCGCTGCGAAGCCTGAGCACCTCGCCCGATTCGAGCACCGTCCACTCGTCGCGGTACTCGATCGTTTGACCGTTTCCGATGCTCTTTCCTTCGAGAATCAGACGGTCCCCTTCGCGCTTCCAGCGCTCGGTCGTAAGCGTCGCCATGTTGACGGAGGAGGCGCCGCCGTCCGCCTCGAGGCGAAAACCCTGCACTTTGCCCGGCATCCCCGGAATCGGTTCGACCCAGGTGCCCGCCACGGGGTCGGACGGGGTCGTGCAGGCCGAGAGAAGCAAGGCGGCGCAAAGGGCGCCCGAAGCGAAGAGAGGAAAGCGCGGCATGAAAGTTCCTTTCGGGAGAGCGGTGTCAAAATGCCCATCCACTCTCGCCGATTTTGCACGGGAAAGCAAGGGTCTTCGGGCTGCACGAAAACGGCGGAAACAAAAAACCCGCTTTCTCTCCGGAAGTCCAGAGGGAAAACGGGCTTTCTGTCGGCTTCGCCAAGACGCGGATTAGGCGTCCTTGCGAACGAGGCGTTCCTTGATGCGGGCGGCCTTGCCGGAGCGGTTGCGCAGGTAGTAGAGCTTGGCGCGGCGGACGTCGCCGTGGCGCTTCACTTCAATGCTGGCAACCGTCGGGGAGTAGAGCTGGAACGTACGTTCCACGCCTTCACCCGAGGAGATCTTGCGAACGATGAAGGAGGAGTTGAGACCGCGGTTGCGACGGGCGATCACGACGCCTTCAAAGGCCTGGACGCGCTTGCGCGAGCCTTCCACGACGTTGACGTTCACGACGACCGTGTCGCCGGCGCGAAAGTCGGGGATGACCTTGTCACCCGTGAGACGGGCGATTTCTTCCTGTTCGAGAATCTTGATGAGATCCATTTATAAACTCCGTACCATCGTCATGCGGCCTGATTTGAGGGACCAAAGCCCGCCGCCGAGAGGATGGAAAATTTTTAAGACAAAACGATCTTCGGGTCGAGTCGTCGCAGATAGGCCTTGTCGGCTTTGCTCAGAAGACCGGAAGAATTCGCGATTTTAATCAAGTCGGGACGGGTTTGCAAGGTAAAACGCAGACTTTCTTCCCGACTCCAGCGCGCGATGTTGGCGTGGTGCCCCGAAAGCAGGACTTCCGGCACTCCCTCGCCCCGCCACACTTCGGGACGCGTGTAGTGCGGCGCGTCGAGAAGCCCCGTCGCGAAGGATTCGTCGAGGCTCGAGAGGTCCTTGATCGCGCCCGGAAGCTGCCGCACGACCGCGTCCATGAGGGCGGCCGCGGCGAGTTCTCCGCCCGAGAGGACGAAGTCGCCGAGACTGATCACTTCGTCGACGTAGCGGTTCAGAAAGCGCTCGTCGATCCCCTCGTAGCGCCCGCAGATGAGGACCACGTCCTCGCCCGAGGCCACAAATTCGCGCACGCGGCGGTCGTCGAGTTTGCGCCCGTTGGGCGCAAAGCTCACGACGCGCCCGCGGTTCCCTGCGGCGCGGATCGCGTCCACCGTCTGCGCGAGGGGTTCGGCCATGAGGATCATGCCGGGACCGCCCCCGAAGGGACGGTCGTCGACCGTGCGGTGGAGATCCTCCGTCACGTCGCGGGGGTTCCAGGTCTGAAGCGACCAGAGCCCGCGCTGACGCGCGCGCGCCGTGATGCCGCAGTCGGTGAGCGAGCGGAAGAATTCGGGGAAAAGCGTGACGACGTCAAAACGCATGACCGTCCCCTTCAGCGCCACTCGGGATCCCAGTCGACCGTGACGCGCTTCTCTTCGACGTCGATTTCGAGGATGTACACGTCGGGCACGTTCGGAACGAGGAAGGACGCGCGCTTGCCGTCGGGGCGCTCCCAGCCGATCGAGAAGATGTCCTGCACGCCGTTCGTGCCGATCCCCTCGATTTTGCCGAGCGTCACGCCCTCGCGGTTGACGACTTCGCAGCCGACGAGGTCGACCGCCCAGACGGCGTCTTCGCCCGCGTCGGGAAAGTCTTCGCGACGAACAGCCACCTGGCCGCGCAGCGCGTCGGCCGCTTCCTTGCTGTCGCAACCCTCCCACTGCGCGATGAAGCCCGTGCCGTGGGGACGGCAGGCCTTGACGCGAACGGGCATGACTTCGCCCGTCGGACGGATCAGAAACCAGTTCTTCGCGGCGAGGAGCACTTCCCCCGTTTCGGTCGGGAAGACGCGCAGCCATCCGCGCACGCCGTAGGCGCCGCCCGTGCGTCCGAGGACGACGAGATCGTTCGTGTTTTCCATGCAAAACCCCAAAAATTGATGCGCAAACAAAAACCCCGCAGTCTCAGGCGTAGATACCGGGTCTGACAACGCGCGGTGAACGGATCCGATGTGCTTGGACACGAGAGGCACGACCGTTCGGGCGGACTGTCGACCCGCACTTGAGGGATGCGGGGCTTGCCGTACCGTTTTTAGACGCCGGGCACGGTGTCGGCGTTCGATTCGTCAGGGAATCAGGCGGCGGTCTTCTTGAATTCCTTCACGAGACGGGCGACCGTATCGGAGAGCTGAGCGCCCTGGCTCTGCCAGTAGGCGAGACGTTCCGTGCAAAGCGAGAGACGGACGGCCTGACCCGAAGCCATCGGGTTGTAGTAGCCGATGCGTTCGATGAAACGGCCGTCGCGACGGCAGCGGCTGTCGCAAACGTTGATGGAATAGAAGGGGCGCTTCTTGGAGCCGCCGCGGGCGAGACGAACGATAACCATTCGGTGTACCTCTAAAACGTAAATGGTTGAGAGAAAAAAGAAATCAGGCCCCCGTCACGAGGAGCCCGACATCAAAAATTCGGAAACGCGATTTTAGCGGAGTTCGGGGCTTCCTGCAAGGAGAAAGCCCCGATTTTTTCATCAAAGCTTTTCTTTGAGCGCGTCAAGCGTCGCGGCGCCGTCGGCGACGAGACCGTAGTCGCAGATTTCAAAGATCGGAGCTTCGGGGTCGTTGTTGACGGCGACGATCACCTTGGCGTCCTTGATGCCGGCCGTGTGCTGGATGGCGCCCGAAAGGCCCACGCCGATGTAGAGATCGGGCGCCACGATCTTGCCCGTCTGGCCGATCTGCCAGTCGTTCGGGCAGAGCCCCATGTCGACCGCCGTGCGGGTCGCGCCGACGGCGGCGCCCAACTTGTCGGCGAGCGCCGTGAGCTTTCCGAAGCCCGTTTCGTCGAGAAGGCCGCAGCCCCCGGCGAGGACCACGCGGGCGCTCACGAGTTCGGGACGGTCCGACTTCGTTTCGCTAAACGACACGAAGCGGCTCTTCGTTTCGACGGCGGGCGCGTCGACTTCTTCGACGAGCGCAGGCGCCTGTTCGCCCGCAGCGGCGAAGGCCGTCCCGCGAACGGTCGCGACGACGACGGATTCGTCCACTTCGACGGTGGCGAGAATCGAGCCCGCGTACATGCCGCGCACGAAGGTCTTCGGACCCTTGACGGCGAGGATTTCGGAAACGGGGCTCACGTCCATGAGCGCGGCGACGCGCGGCATGACGGTCTTCCCGAGGGCGCCCGTCACGAAGAGGATGTGGTCATAGCCCTTCCCTTCGCGCACGACGATCTCGGCGATCGCTTCGGGCGACTCCTGCGCAAACTGGGGATTGTCGGCGAAATAGGCGGTGCGCACGCCCGCGATCTTCGCGGCCTCTTCCGCAATCGAGCGGCAGTCGTTGCCGAGAACGAGAACGTCGACGGGGCCGCCCATTTCGAGGGCTGCCGTCACGACCTGCGCGGTGACGGGCTTGAGGTTGCGGTTGTTGTGTTCGGCAATGAGCAAAACGGTCATTCTTCTCTCCTCACAGCACCTGCGCGGTGTTCTTCAGAATGTCGACGAGCTCGTCGACGCTCGAGACCATGCGGCCTTCGCGCTTCGTGACGGGCATCTCGACGCCGAGAAGCTTCACGCGGGGCTTGGCGTCGATGCCGAGCGAGGCGAAGTCGATCTGTTCGACGGGCTTCTTGCGGGCGCGCGCCATCGAGGGAAGGGTTACGTAGCGGGGCTCGGCCAGACGCAGATCGCTCGTGACGACCGCGGGCTTCTCGAGGGCGACCATCTGCGTGCCGCCGTCCGTTTCGCGCGTGACCACAAAGCCCGCGTCGGTAACTTCGATCTTGCAGGCGAAGGTTGCAAGCGAGGTTCCGGCGAGCGCCGCGAGCATCTGCCCGGTTTGACAGGCGTCGTCGTCGATCGCCTGCTTGCCGAGGAGCACGAGGTCGGGCGACTCCTTCTCGCAGATCTTCGAGAGCACCTTCGTGACGGCGAGAGGCTCGAGCTTTTCATCGGTGAGGACGTGAATGGAGCGGTCCGCGCCGATCGCCATCGCAAAGCGCAGCGTGTCGACGCTCTTCAAAGGCCCCACGGTCACGGCGACGACTTCGTCGGCCTTGCCGGCCTCGCGAAGACGAACGGCCTCTTCCACGGCGATTTCGTCAAAGGGATTGATCGCCATCTTGGCGATCTTGGTGTCGACGTCCGAATGGTCGGGAAGCGGGCGGACCTTCACTTTGGCGTCCACCACGCGTTTGACAGCCACAAGGATTTTCATAACTAACAGCCTAAAATTGATGATCCGTCGGAGGGTTTGCTTCCAAAGCGAACGCGTCCCCGCGTCGAATCGAAAAATGCGCAAGCATTATACAGAGCGGCAGTCCGGATTAAAGCCGTACAAAAGATGCATTTTTGTAAGGAAACTCCTCCTTTCGGTTTACCCCAAAGTACCGAACCAAAGCGCTGTCAGAAGGAGATACCGCAGAAATTTCCCGACGCCTATAAAGAGGGCGCAAAGAAGAAACGGATGCCGCAGCCAGCCCGACGCGACGGGCAGGAAATCCCCCACGACGGGCAGCCAGGAAAAGAGAAGAAGCCAAACGCCGCGGCGCTTGGCAAGCGAAAGAATTTTCTCCGCCTTGGGGTGCCCCTGCAGGGAGGATTTTTCGGGAAAAAAGCGCCCGATCGCCCAGCCCGTGAGGCTTCCGAGGGTGTTCCCCGCAGTGGCCACGAGAAGGGCCGGCCAGGCGCCCTCCCAGGTGTTGCGGGAAGCGACGATGCCGAGGAGCACCGCTTCGGACCCGCCCGGAAAGAGCGTGGACGAAATGAAGGCGCTCGCAAAGAGCGCCCAGAGGGCGCTCTCCGTGGCCAGCCACTCCCACATGTCAGAAGCGGATGCGGTGCGTCGTCACCGGATCGAACCAATGCACGGCCGATTCCGGGAAAGAGAAGCCGGCGCGCGTTTCGATTTCGGGGATGAAGCTTTCGTTTTCCACGCGGAAGACAACGCTCTGACCGAGCACCGTACCGTGCACGAGATGGTCCGCGCCGAGCGCCTCGACCGTTTCGACTTCGAAGGTCCCCGCCCCGCCCTCGGCGGAAAGCGACGCGTGTTCGGGACGAACGCCGAGGACGACGTCGCGCCCGGCAAGCGAAGGCGCCGCCTTCGGGAGGCGAATCGCCTCGCCCGCGGCTTCGAGAAGGGCGCCGTCGGCCGACACCGTCCCGCGGATGAGGTTCATCGGAGGCGAACCGATGAAACCCGCCACGAACATCGTTTCGGGATCGTCATAGACCTCCTGGGGCGTACCCACCTGCTCGGCGATGCCGCCGTTCATCACGATCATTCGGTGTGCAAGCGTCATGGCTTCGACCTGGTCGTGCGTGACGTAGAGGCTCGTCGTCTTGAGGCGCTGATGGAGCTTCTTGATCTGAAGGCGCGTCTGCACGCGAAGCTTCGCGTCGAGGTTCGAGAGCGGTTCGTCGAAGAGGAAGACCGCAGGTTCGCGCACGATGGCGCGGCCCATCGCGACGCGCTGACGCTGACCGCCCGAGAGCTGACGGGGACGGCGCTCGAGAAGGTGCCCGAGTTCGAGCATCTTCGCCGCCTCTTCGACGCGGCGGCGGATTTCCTCCTTCGGAACGCCGCGGATCTTGAGGCCGTACGCCATGTTGTCAAAGACCGTCATGTGCGGATAGAGCGCGTAGTTCTGAAAGACCATCGCGCAGTCGCGGTCCTTGGGTTCGAGATGGTTGACGACCCGGTCGCCGATCGTGAGTTCCCCGGAGGTGATCGGTTCGAGCCCCGCGACCATGCGCAGAAGGGTCGACTTGCCGCAGCCCGAGGGGCCGACGATCACGATGAATTCGCCGTCCTGGATGTCGAGCGTGATGCCGTGGACGACCTTGACGTCGCCGTAGCTCTTCTTGATGTTCTTGAAAGAAATGCCTGCCATTTTATTTTTCCGTATCCACGAGACCCTTGACGAACCAGCGCTGCATGATCGTCACGACGAGCGCGGGCGGAATCATGGCGAGCATCGCCGTCGCCATGATGAGGTTCCATTCGTTGGCGCTGTCGCCGCCGCCGATCATGCGCTTGATCCCGATGACGATCGGGTACATGTCTTCGGAGGTCGTCACGAGGAGCGGCCAGAGGTACTGGTTCCAACCGTAAATGAACTGAATCACGAACATGGCCGCCACGTTCGTCATCGAAAGCGGCAGAAGGATCGTGAAGAAGAAGCGCATGGGACCGGCGCCGTCCATGCGGGCGGCTTCCGTGAGTTCGTCGGGAACCGTGAGGAAGAACTGCCGGAAGAGGAAGGTCGCCGTGGCCGAGGCGATGACCGGAAGGATGAGGCCGCCCCAGCTGTCGAGGAGGTTCAGGTTCGCCATCACTTCGTAGGTGGGCGAAATGCGCACTTCCACGGGAAGCATCAGCGTGATGAAGATGAGCCAGAAGCAGAGCTTGCGGCCCGGGAAACGGAAGTAGACGATCGCAAAGGCCGAGATGAGCGAAATGAGGATTTTTCCGAAGGAAATCCCGAGCGCCATCATGAGGGAAACCCACATCATGCGGCCCACGGGCGCGCGCGAAGCCGTGCCGCCCCCTTCGAAGAGAACCTGCATGTAGTTCTCGATGAAGTGCGCGCCGGGCAGCAGACTCATGGGCGCCTGTTCGACTTCGACGGCCGTCTGGGTCGATGCGACGAAGGCGACGTAGACCGGGAAGACCACGATCACGACGCCGAGAATCAGAATCAGATGCGTGAAGAAATTGAGCCAGGGACGATTTTCAACCATAACCAAACCTCCCCGATCAATAGTTGACGCGCCGCTCGATGAAGCGGAACTGAATCACGGTGAGCACGATGACGAGCGCCATCAGCACGACCGACTGCGCGGCGGATCCACCGTAGTCCATGTTGCGGAAGCCGTCGACGAAGACCTTGTAGACGAGAATGTTCGTCTCCTGCCCCGGCCCCCCCATCGTCGTCGCGTCGACGATGGCAAAGGTGTCGAAGAACGCGTAGATCACGTTCATGACGAGAAGGAAGAAGGTCGTGGGCGACAGAAGCGGGAAGACCACCGTCCAGAAGCGGCGGAAGGGACCCGCGCCGTCCATGGCTGCCGCTTCGAGAAGCGACTTGGGCACGGCCTGCAGGCCCGCCAAGAAGAAGATGAAGTTGTAGCTCACCTGTTTCCACACGGCCGCGATCACGATGAGGGCGAGCGCATGGTCGGCGTTCACCATGTAGTTCCACTCAAACCCGAACTGACGAAGCGCATAGGAGAGAACGCCCAAGGTCGGGTTGAATATGAACATCCAGAGAACGCCCGCGACGGCCGGAGCGATCGCGTAGGGAATGATGAGAAAGGACTTGTAGGCGTTGCCGCCGCGCAGAACGCGGTCGGCGCAGACCGCAAAGAGAAGCGAGACCGCCAGCCCGATGCCCGCGACGAGCACCGAAAAGAGCATCGTGACCTTGAAGCTCTCGATGTAGTTGGGGTCCGCAAAGAGGGTTTGGAAGTTGGCCAATCCCACGAATTCGTTGCTCAGCCCGAAGGCGTCCTGCATCATGACGCTCTGCTCGATCGCCTGCCCCGCGGGCAGGAAGAAGAAGATGAGCGTGATGAGGAGCTGCGGCGCAACGAGCGCGTAGGGAAGCCATCGGTTTTGGAAGATGACTCGTTTTTCCACGTTGTCTCTCGGAAGGGGTTATGAAAAACGCAACGCGTCCCGCGGTCCCCTCGCGGGGTCCGCGGGAACGCGGCAAAGAGAACGCCAGATCAGCGGGTCACGCGTTCGAAGCGAGCGAGCTGTTCGTTGCCGCGGCGCATGACGGCCGCGATGGCGTCCTTGGCCGAAGCCTGACCCGACCAGATCTTTTCAAACTCTTCGTCGATGATCGTGCGGATGTTCGGGAGGTACCCGAGACGAATGCCCCGGCTCTTTTCCGTGACCTTGAGCATCTGCTTGACGGCCACGTCGGCGCCCGGATTCTTTTCGTAGTAGCCGCTTTCCTTGGCGATTTCAAAGGCCTTCTGCGTGACGGGGAGGTAGCCCGTTCGCATGTGGTTTTCAGCCTGAACCTTCGGATCGGAGAGGAAGTGGAAGAAGGAGGCGACGCAGCGGTTCTGCTCGTCGGTCTTGCCGGCCATCGCCCAGAGCGAGGCGCCGCCGATCGCCGTGTTGAGCGGCGCGTCCGCGACGTCGTCGTAGTAGGGCAAGGGCATCGTCATGTATTCGAACTTCGCGTTGCGGCGGATGTTCGCGAGCGTCCCGGAGGAGCCCATGTTGATCGCGCATTCGCCCGAATAGAAGGTGGCGTCGGCCTGATTGCCGCGGCCCTTGTAGACGAAGAGCCCTTCCTTGGCCATGCGTTCGAGATTTTCGATGTGCCGCTGATGGAGCGGCGAGTCGATCTTGAGGCGCGCGGCCGTGCCGCCGAAGCCGTTGTTGAGCGTCGCGTATTCGACGTTGTGCCAGGTCGAGAAGCTTTCAAGCTGCGTCCAGCCCATCCAGGAGGTCGTCATCGGGCAGGCTTCGCCGGCCTTCTTGAGGGCGCGGGCGGCCTCTTCAATCTGCTTCCAGGTGCGCGGAAGCTTATCGGTTTCGGTCGGAAGCCCCGCGTTCTTGAACTTCGTGAGGTTGAGGTAGAGAACCGTGGTGGACGAATTGAAGGGGTAGCTCATCATGCGGCCGTCGGGCGTCGAGTAGTAGCCGAGCACGGCCGGGATGTACTCTTCCGGATGGAATTCGTAGCCCGCCTTTTCCATGAGGTCGCCCACGGGAACGACGGCGCCCTTGCTGAACATCATCGTGGCAGTGCCGACTTCAAAGACCTGCAGAATGTTGGGGGAGCGTCCCGCGCGGTGCGCGGCGATGCCCGAGGTCATCGTCTGGTCGTAGGAGCCCTTGTAGGTCGAAACGAGTCGGCATTCATTCTGCGACTCGTTGTACTGCTTCGTGACGTCGGCCACCCAGTCGCCGAGCGTGTTGGCCATGGCATGCCACATCGTGATTTCGGTGGGCGCCGCCAGGGCGGTGCCGGCGCTCAGGGCGCATGCGGCGGAAAGGGCGGCAACAACGGTCTTGCGGATCATCTTTCAGTTCCTTCTGTACATTTCCTTTCCGGGCGTCGCAGGCCGCCGGATCGAAAAACAAGGAAAGAACGATCCCGCGCCGTGCGACACATCCCTGTAGGAGGAAAGGGGGACTCCTCGGAGAAGCGGCCTCGCATTCAATGAAAAACGAGCGGCGAACATCCCCGACGCTCGCCGCCGAGCCACGAAACGCCATGGCACAGTCTGAAGGAATAATAGGGACAGCCTTTTCTTTTTGTCTATAGACGAATCGGCAAAAATTTCGTACCCGCACTAGTTCTTTCGGCGTATTTTTCCCGGTTTTCCCTTGATTTTTTGTCCCGCCGATAGAGATTTTCTACTTAGAAGCGGCGAGCGTACGGCAAAAAGAGAGGGAGGTCCGAAAACCTCCCTCCTCCTTTGCCGCAATAGGGAAAGTCCGTTCTCACCGGAAAAGCGCCTTCATTTCGGCCGTGCGGCGAAGCGCCGCCTCGACGGCGTCGTCCATCATGCCGTCGATGTCGCGCTCGTTCATGACGGCGAGCGCCCGGGCAGTCGTACCGCCCTTGCTCGTGACGCGCTCGCGAAGGGTCGCAAAGGATTCTTCGCTTTCGCGCGCGAGTTTGGCGGCGCCGAAGACCGTCCCGATCGCGAGTTCCCGGGCGTCCTCGGGCGTGAACCCGCGCTTTTGCGCAGCGCGCTCGAGCGCCTCGAGGAATCGGAAGACGTAGGCGGGCCCCGAGCCCGGAATCGCCCCCACGACGTCGAGTTCCGCTTCCGTTTTGCAGGGAACGACGTTCCCGACGGCCCGCATCACGAATTCCGCCGCTTCGGCGTGTTCGGGCGACGTCCCTTCGGGGACCCAGAGCCCCGAAAGCCCGGCACCCACGAGCGCGGGCGTGTTGGGCATCGCGCGGATGACGGGGTAGCCCCCGAGCCAGCCCGAGAGCACCGAACCTTCAATGCCCGCCGCAATCGAGAGCGCAGCCCCGCCCTTTTTGAGAAGGGGCTTCACCGGAACGAGCGCCTCCTTCATCACCTGGGGCTTGACGGCCAGGACGAAGAGGTCGCACTCGGAAATCCAGTCGCCCGTCGTTTCGTGCGTCGTGACGCCGAGCGCGGCGAGTTTTTCGAGTTTCGGCGCGTTGTGGTCCGTCACGTGAAGGTGAGCGCCGTCCATTTTGCGGACGAGCCCGCCGAGAAGGGCGGAGGCCATGTTGCCGCCCCCGAGGAATCCGATCGTAAGCGTCATGCCGTTTCTCCTTTATTTCTGCGTTTTTTTGGAATAGTCGCGCGCGCCGAAGATGCCGCTTCCCACGCGGATGAGGGTACTCCCCTCCTCCACCGCGGTCCGCCAGTCGGCGGTCATGCCCATCGAAAGGGTGTCGACTTCGGGATGGCGCGTCTTGAGCGCGAGAAAAGCCTCACGCATGCGCGCGAAGGCGCGGCGTCCCCCGTCTGCGCCGTTCGCCTCGGGAATCGCCATCAGGCCGCGAAGGCGAAGACGGGGCAGTTCGGCGATGCGGGCGGCCAGGGCGTCAATTTCGTCCCAGGCGACGCCCGACTTCGACGCTTCCGCGTCGGCGTTCACCTCGATGAGGACGTTGAGGGGCGCAAGGTGTTCCGGGCGCTGCGCTGAGAGGCGCTCGGCGATTTTCTCGCGGTCGATCGTCTGCACCCAGTCGAAGGTTTCCGCAACGGGGCGGGTTTTGTTCGACTGCAGCGACCCGATGAAGTGCCATTCGACCCCTGCGTCGGGGTGGCGTTCCCGGAAAAGCCGGCACTTCTCCACCCCTTCCTGCACGTAGTTCTCCCCGAAGGCCTGCGCACCCGCGCGCCAGGCCGCCTCCACGGCTTCGATGCCGAAGGTTTTGCTCACGGCGAGCAGCGCGACGCCGCCCTGCGGCGCGCGTTCGCGCAATTCTTGTTCCAGCGCCCGAAAGCGCGTTTCGATGGGATTTTCCTGCATTTGTCGTTTTCCGTTGCCTTCGGCCCCGCGGGGGCGCGAAGCGTCAGACAACTATAGCCCAAATCCGTCGTTTTTCCGCGCCCCGAAAAGCGCTACACTCTCACGATTTCCTCCCACCTTTCCCGTTTTGCATCCCGTGACGACGCCCGTTCTTCTGCACAGCTGCTGCGCCCCCTGTTCGGCCGCCATTTTGGAGTGGCTTCTCGCCAACGACTACGCCCCGACGGTGTTCTTCTTCAATCCGAACATCTTCCCGCGCGAAGAGTACGATGTGCGCAAAAACGAGTGCGTGCGCTATTGCCGCGAACTCGGCGTTCCCTTCGTCGACGGCGACTACGATCACGATCTGTGGCTTCGCGCCGTAAAGGGACTCGAAAACGAGCCCGAGCGCGGGGCGCGCTGCCGCGCCTGCTTCGGGCTGCGCATGGAGGCGACGGCCGACGCGGCCGAGCGCCTCGGGTTCGAGCGCTTCACGACGACCTTGGCGGGAAGCCGCTGGAAGCGGCTCGATCAGATCCGCGAAGCGGCCGGGGAAGCCGTGGCGCGCCACCCGAAGACCTCGTACTGGGACAAGGACTGGAAAAAGGGAGGTCTGCAGGAGCGCCGAAGCGTTCTTCTCAAAGAGAACGGTTTTTACAACCAGCTCTGGTGCGGCTGCGAATTTTCGATCGGACACCTCGTTCGCAAAGCGCCCGAAGAGCTTCCCGAGTACATCCTTCGGGCGGTAGACGAACTGCGCCTCAAAGAGTGACAATCTTCCTCACGCATCCCCAACCGGCAGACCCTCATGAATCCGCTCGTAGAAGTCTCGGGCTTCATTCTCCTCATCATCCTCGGGCAGGTCCTGCGCCGCCTTGAGATCCTCACGCCCGAGTGCTCCAAGGCCGTGAGCACGCTCGTTCTGAACGTGACGCTCCCCTGCGCCATTCTGCGCGCCCTGAACGGCGTGGAACTCACCGCGGGTCTTCTCGTCCTCGTCGTTCTCGGCCTTCTCGCAAACGTCTTCACCTTCCTGCAGATGGCCTTCACGGAGCGCCGCCACGCCGAAGACCCCGACGGCCTCACGAAGCGCTTCTCGCAACTCGTCATGCCGGGCTACAACGTCGGCACCTTCGCCATGCCCTTCACGGCGGGCTTTCTCTCGCCCGAAGGCTTTCTCGCGCTCTGTCTCTTTGACGCGGGCAACGCCGTCATGTGTACGGGCGGCACCTACGCCGTGCTCTTTCGCGAGCCGGGGTCGCTTCTGAAGCAGTTCGCGAGCATCGTCAAGCGCCTCCTCTCCTCCTTTGCGATCCTCACCTATCTCGTCGTTGCGGCGCTCTCGGTCACGCACACGCGGATTCCGGACGTGATTCTCCACATCATCGACATTCCCGCGAACGCGAACACCTTCCTCGCGATGATCATGATCGGCATGTCGGTGAACCTCAACATCCGGCTGGAGTCCTTGAAGCGCCTCCTGCGCCTCTTGGGGCTTCGCTATCTCGGAAGCGTCCTCATGGGGGCCTTCGTCTACTGGTGCCTCCCCTTCTCGGAAGACGTTCGCCTCGGGATCCTTCTCGTTCTCTTTGCACCCTTGCCCGCCATGGGGATCATCTTCTCGATGAAGGGCCGCATGAATTGGCAACTCGCCGCCAACCTCAACACGATGAGCGTTCTCTGCTCGGTCGTGATCATGAGCGCCATGCTCTCGCTTTTGGTCTGACGGCGCACAAAGGCCGGCGAACCGGCCGACCGTTCTTCGCGAAACGGCTCGGATGTCTGCGGACACCGAGCCGTTTTCCTTTCCTACGAAAAAGCCCGAAAGCGCATCGGCCCCGGGCTTTCCGTCGTGGAGGACGAGGGACGTCACCACATGAGGTAGGTGACGACCGAGAAGATCGTCAGGATGATCGCCTCAAGAAGCACGATCGGCGCGAGCGTCTTGAAGAAGTCCGACTTGAAGTAGTCGACCGTGACCATGAGGCAGACGTGCGTCGGGGTGATCATCTGGCCCGCGACGCCGAAGACCATGACGATGCCCGCAAGGTTGAGGTCCCCCGGGGCGATCCCCGCGACGATCGGCATGACGATGGCGGCGTGGCCCTGGCTCATGCCCGTGAGGATGCCGACCACCGTACTCACGGCCGCGATGATGACCGGCGTCGGAAGGTCGGTCGACTGGAAGGCGCGGATCATTTCGTCGAGAATCCCCGCTTCGGTGAGGACGCTGATGAAGTAGAGAATGCAGGTGACGTTAACGAGAAGCTTCCAGTCCAGGGCGCCCACGAAGATGTCGCGCACCGGAACCGGACGCTTCATCAGGTGGAGAACCGGAATCATCAGGACCGTCACGATCCCCATGGCGAGACCCGCCGAAACGTCGAAGACGAGCATGAGGATGACGTTGACGAGCACCGGCCCGATCGCAAGCGAAATCTCACGGATGTGACGGCGGCGCGATTCGGGGGTGTGCTCGCGCTTCATGCGGCGGTCGGTGAAGCGAAGCGGTCGGATGAGGACGAACCAGCCGGCAAGGAAGGCGACGACCGCCATCCAGGCGAGGTGCACGACGAGGTCGCTCACCGAGATGTTCGCGACGGCGCAGCCGAGAATCATGCCCGGAATGATCGGACTCATGAATTCGCAGACGTGTCGGAACCAGAAATTGATTGACGCCTTGCTCTCGCGCGAGATCGTCATGCCGCGGCTCGCCTCGTCGACGATCGGCGCGGAAAAGCGTGCGCCCCCCATGGAGGGAAGAAGCCCGAGGAAGGCCGGCATCGTGGCGAGCGTCACCTTGGTGGAGGAAAAGATCTCGTTGAGCGAATCCACCATGCCGCGTAGCGTTCCTGACTTGCGCAACTCGATTTCGAGACACATCACGAAGTAGAGCGCAAAGAGAAGGTCGTAGGTGCGCGACTGAGAGAGCATCTCGGTGACGGCGGATCCCAGAGCGGGAAGGGACGGATTCCAGAGGGCCCACATCAGGGCGCCGCCCGTCAGAATGGCAGCGCCGATGGGCACCTTGAAGCGAAGGACCACGACCATCGCAAGGAGGCCGAGACCGATGACGGTGAAAATGCTCATGGTGTTTTATTTTGCAGAATGTCGGTCAAAGACCGAAAGCGCCCGGAGGGCGCTTTCGAATGATGCGGAAAGTTTGCACTTTTTTGGCCGTCAACGGAGAAGAAACTCGGGAAAACACGGAGCGGCGTCCACAGGACAGACTCCCCAAGAAAACGGTTTGCCGGAAAAATGGGGATGGAGGCATGACCTTCACGCTACATAATGAAAGTCAAACTTTTTTTCTTTCATGAAAAAAAGCGATCGAAGTCCCCCGAAGGGAACCCCGAGCGTGGGAAGAACGCTTTTCCGGGCGTTCGTTCTTTGCGGCTCAGTGACGGACATCAGGCCTTCTTCGAGCGCTCGAAGGCTTCTCAGGCGGCGACGCGGCCCCGGATGACGGCGGCGGTGAGCTGCGAACCGTCGAGGTAATTGTCGTAGAAGAGCACGCCGATGGCGTTGCCCGCGGCATAAAGACCCGGGATAGCCTTGCCGTCGCGGTTGAGCACTTCCGCCTTTTTGTTGATCTTCGAGCCCTTGCCGGCGTGGACGGCTTCGTTGAATTCCTTCACGGTCTTCGCAAGCATCGCTTCGGGCAGACCGCACTGACGGGCGAGTTCCACAATGGTGTCGGCCTTGTAGATCGGAGCCTTCGCCTTTTCTAGCGCTTGAAGCGAAGGTCGAAGATCGGTTCGTTGCGCACGCGGCTGTCGAGAATGATGAAGGCGCGGTTTTCAGGGATGCGCTTCGGGGTGTTCTGGGCGACGAAGACGTAGGTCTGACCTTCATCGATGTAGCGTTCGCCCCGCGGCGTCACGCAGATGCCGTGGTTCACCATGTGCGGGGGATTGGCGCGCGTGGCCGCACGGATCGGACCGGCGTGGAACTGATCGCAGTTGACATAGTTCGGGAATAAGGGTTCCGTGAGCGACATGTTGTCGCCCGTGCAGCAGACCGAATCGCGCAGCAGCATCCAGGCGGCGGCGCCCATGTAGCGCGTGATTTCGACGACCTTCGTATTGAAGGCAAACGGCACGCCCGACTTCTTCACTTCGTCGAGCATCCGTTTCGCGAGCTGCGAGCCGCCCGGCTACGTGGGCCGTTCCAGAATTCCTTTCAAATCTACCAGGGCGGTCCAACCCGGAATTCATGGTAATTTTTCGCTCTCACTGCCAGTGAGTCTGGCCTCAGACGGAATAACTACTCAAGGGCGCCTTACGAAGCGTCATCTCGCAAGCCGAGAAATTACCTGGCCGGCCTTCCGAAAACCCCGGACGATCTCACGGGTTTCGACGTCGTGGGCGATCGGTCTCGTCGCGCTCGCGAGGACGGCGTACGCCTGATGCGGTCAAGGCGAACGCCGCAAAAAGTTTCGCCCGGCCGAAGCCGGGCGAATGTGAGGGGGGATGCGTAAGAAGACTGCGGATTACGCGGCTTTTCGTTCGGTGTTCGTAATGAGGCAGTAGACAAGGCCACTGCCGATCGCGCCGATGAAGAAGGAGAAGTTTGCGAAGACGGGCGAGAGTTGGAAGAGCATCGAGAAAACGCCCCCCGCAATGAGCGCCGCCACGGCCTTCAGGTTCCAACCTCGCGTGTACCAGTACCGACCGCCCTCACGGTCGTTGTAGAGGTCGTGCACTTCGATGTGACGGGCCTTGACGCGGTAGTAGTCGACGATGATCACGCCGTAGACCGGACCGATGAAGCCCGCAAGCACGTCGATCGTGCTGTGGATCACTTCGGGCGAATGGAAAAGATGCCAGGGCAAAATCGCCACGGCGAGAATCGACGCGATGAAACCGCCGCGTCGCCAGGTGATCTTCGAGGGCGCGAGGTTCGAGATGTCGAAGGCGGCGGAAACGAAGTTCGCGACGACGTTCACGCCCACGGTCGCGACGAGCAGCGTGAAGCCCAAAAGGAGCGTCAGCATCTTCGAATCGAGCTTTCCCAAGAGCTGGATCGGGTCCATGATGAGTTCGCCGAAGATGACGGGCGTCCCCGAAATCGTGATCACCGCGATCGAGGAGAAGAAGACGAAGTTGATCGGAAGACCCCAGAAATTGCCCCAATGCATGTCGCGGTCCGAACGGCAGTAGCGCGAGAAGTCGCCGAAATTGAGCGTCGGACCTGCAAAGTAGGCGACGATGAGGGAGATGCCGACCACCAGCGCCCACATGGATTCACCGAAGCTGAGGGTCTGATCCGAGAGCGTGAAGCTGATGTTCTCCCACCCGGCTTCCGCGACGACCCAGATCATCATGACGAGCATCACGACGTAGACGATCGGTCCCGCCCAGTCGATGAAGACGCGGATCGCCCTCATGTCGGCGATGAAGAGCGCCGTCTGCGCGGACCACATGACGAGGAAACAAATCCAACCGAGAGTTGAGAGCCCGAGAATGTCGTTTTCCGCGTAGATCTTCCACTCGGGGAAGAAATAGAGCACGCACACCATGAGCGCGGCCGAGGCGAGATAGGTCTGAATGCCGTACCACACGACCGCGATGATTCCGCGGATGAGCGCGGGAATGTTCGAGCCGTATACGCCGAAGGTCATGCGGGCCATGACGGGGAAGGGAATCGCGTGGCGGCGGCTCGGCTCGCCGATCAGGTTTGCCAGGCCCTGAACGATGAGGATGCCGAAAAGCAGCGCCGCGAACACCTGCCAGCCCGCGAGGCCGAGTGAAAAAAGCGTCCCCGCGAAAACGTAGCCGCCCGCGCTGTGCACGTCGGACATCCAAAAAGCGAAGATGTTGTACCAGGTCCAGGTTTGCTTGGCGGGAAGAAGGTCCGCGTTCGCCAAGGAGCTTTGCGTCGGGTCAGGAATGGATTGGGTCATGGCGCATCCTTTCTTGTTGGTTCGCCATGTATTTTCGAAACCCGGGCCTTTCGGGTCACGCGCCGACGGCGCCAAGCCCTTGTCCTTTCGCGACAAGGTGGTGGCGCAAGGGGAAAAGAGCGGAAAAAAGAAGTCGTTTCTTCGGAAAATCTTACTCGGCAGGAGATTCGGCAGAGAAAAAACGCCGGAATCCCCCCGTGCGGGAGACCCCGGCGTCAACATTCTCTCCGGGACTCGGAACGGAGAGATTTCGGTTTTCGGCACTCTTACGCGGCGCGTCCGACCGTAAAGAGAACGATCGGTTCGAGATGGGCGGCAAGCTTCATGCCGTCGCGAAGCGCGTCGTGGTCAAAGGAGGCGCGCACGCACCCGGCGAGTCCCAGGGAGGTCGCGGCAAGATAGCAGGCTTCGCCCATCGTGCCCGCGTCGACGAAGACCCCGGTCGGACGGGCGTTTTTCGAGCGTTCCTTGTCCGCCACAAAGACGATCGTAACGGGCGCCTTCTTCACGTATTCGAACTGATAGGTCGTGGAGAGATCGCGCACGTCCGCTTCGGCGGTCCGCACGAGCGCGTTCTTTTCCGCGTCGAAGCGCCAGGCGCCGTCGGCGCGCAGCACGTAGGCCGACACGGCGCGAAGGTCGAGCGTCGACGGAACGGTGCGGCGCCCGTCTTCGCTCGTGATCCCGGCGCAGGCCCAAAGAAGCGCCGCAAGTTCATCGTCGGAGAGAGCCGCGTCCGTGCAGTCGCGGTTTGTGCGGCGCTTTTGGAGCGCTTCGCCGAGCGGCATGGAAAGGACCTTGGGTTCGGGAAGCTGAAGGGTCGTCATGGTGAAACCTCCTTGAATGGCTGTCGTTTCAGTGAGTGTGAGAAATCGTGGCGAGAAGACGACGCTCGATCGCACGGCCTTCGGCAACGCCTGCGCGTGCGGCGTCAAGGCGCCGCTCGAGAATGTCGGCGCCCTTTTCGAGCGTGCGAAGAAGCGCCTCGACACGCCGAGAAGACGTGCCGCCCGAGGCGCAAAGGAAGGAGCAGGCGCCCGGCTGCGTGAGCGCGCGCCCGTAAACGCCGGCGAGGCTTCCCGGCCTCCGAAGCGGCATCGAGTCAAGCGTCACGGCAAATTTCCAAAACCGCGCCGCGTCTTCGAGCGACAATGCGCACATGATGTTTTCGGTGCCCTCGCCCGTGAAAATCCGAATCTCGGGCTCTTCCCCTTCCTTGACCGAAGCGTTTTCCTTTGCGGGAAGATCCGTCCCCAGGACGAACCAGGGCATGCCGCGAAGGACGAGCCCGTCGGGAGCCTCCCTCACAAGTTGTTTTGCGTCGTGAAAAATGTCGAGCAAAAGAAGCGCGGGAAGACCGCCGAGAGTAAGCACGGCCGTGAATCGCTCGATGCGCCCGTCGAGAAGGGACTCCGCCCTGACGTTCGGGTGACGCACGAGCGCCTCTCTTACGGCGCCGAGGTCTTCGCCGAACTTTTCGTCTGCGCATTCGGGCGCCATCAGTCTGAGCAGCGCCGAAAGCGCGTCCGCCTCCCCATCCGTGAGGGGGGTGTCGGCGGTCAGGCGCGCCGCGATCCCGACGACGGGTTCGGGGCGGTCGCTACCGGCATCGGGCACGGCGGCGCCGTATCCGGAAAAGGCTTGCGTAAGAGCGGGCGGCATGGCGAAAAGAACCTCCTTGATTTCCAGAGAAGAGTAGTCCTCTGCGCCGGGGATAGACACGGGTTTGACGCGTCAAAACATGGTCTTTTCATGCCAGGCGTCCGGATCCGGACGTCCGAGGCGAAACGGTCCGACCGACTCAGGTCGGCACCGTGCGCATGCGCTTTCGGTAGGCGGCGGGCGCCGTTCCAAACCAGCGGTTGCAGGCGCGGTTGAAGTTGCTCGGATCGGAGAATCCGAGGTCGTAGGAGATTTCGGTGATGGGGCGCTCGCTGTGGGCGAGCATGTCGTGGGCGAGGCGCTTGCGGAGACGGTCGAGAAGTTCCGCAAAAGAGACGCCCTCGCGCTCGAGACGCCGCTGCAGCGTGCGCGAGGAGAGATGCATCGCGTCGGCCACCTCCTTGATCCGGGGCTGACCGTTGGCAAGCAGCTTCGTCATCACCTCTTCGGCGCGCGAAGCAAAGGACGCCTGCCGCACGCGGTTGAGGTATTCGATCGAAAGTTCCTCCGTCACCTCGCGCAAAATGGCGTTGGCGCTCGCATAGGGTTCGATTGTGTCGGGGTAGGCGAAGGTGATGTGCGCGCACTCGGCCGACGTGTCGACCGTGACGCCGAAATGCCGGTCAAGCCGCTTTCGATCCGTTTCGGGAAGATGCGGCAGACACACGCCTACGGCCGTGGGCGTCACCTTGTGGTGCGAAAGGGAATTGGCCTGACGCAGAATGAAGGCGAGCATCGCAAGCGACGCGCTCGCGCCGGGTTCCGTTCCCTTGAGCGTGCGAAGCCTGAGGGTGGTGCCTTCGTGGTTGTGCGAGAGGCTGATGTCCATCGTGCTCGAGATGATCTTGGCGTAGCGCGCCACCAGATCGAGCACCTGAGAGAGCGAGCGGGACGTCACGACGGCGAGTCCGAGACTGTGCAGCGTCGCCACCTGCATTTCCTGACCGCAGCGCATGCCGACCAGAGGGTCGTCCGTTTCGCTCAGGAGCTGTTCCCAGAGACGGCGCACCTGCGTGGCGGGATAGCGCGCCCCGGGCACGCCCAAAAGCGACCGGTCGAGTCCCGCCCTTTCGAGGAGCGGTTCCGGCTCGATGCCGTAGCCCCGCGACGTCTGGCAAATGGACCGCACCCAGGCCGCCAGAATGCTGTCGCCCACGGGGAGCTCCCGCAACTCGGCGTCGTTTGCCAACGTTAAAAGTTGTTCCCGCTTTTCTTCCAACATTTCCCACCCCTCTCTCACGCACCAATACGCATGCGGGCCGCATCGACGTCCGTCGACCGGCCCACTCTGGTCTTTGCATCAAGAATTATACGGGTAAACGCTCAAATTCTTGCATTTTCCTTACGCAAAAACAACGCCTTCTTCGGCAACGACGCGCGTACCCGAACGGCCGGCGAGGATTTCGTCGATCTTGTCGAGCGCGCCGATCACGGCGGTCTTGCCGGACTTTTCCACGAAGCGGCAGGCGGCTTCGACCTTCGGGCCCATGGAGCCCTTGGCAAAGCCGTATTCGCGAAGCGACTTCGGATCGGCCTGGGCGATGCGACGCTGTTCGGGCTTGCCCCAGTCGAGGTAGGCGCCGTCGACGTCGGTCGCGATGATGAAGAGATCGGCGTCGAGGTCGGCAGCGAGGACGGACGAGGCGAGGTCCTTGTCGATCACGGCTTCGGCGCCGCGCAGACGGCCTTCTTCATCGTAGTAGGTCGGGATGCCGCCGCCACCGCAGCAGATCACGATGTGACCGGCTTCCACGAGGGTCTTGAGGCTCTTGAGACCGAAGATTCGCTTGGGTTCGGGGCTCGGCACGACGCGGCGGAACTTGTCGTTGTCCGGAGCGATCGACCAGCCTTCCTTGGCGGCGAGGGCTTCGGCCTCTTCCTTCGTGTAGACGGGACCGACGGGCTTGGTCGGATGCTGGAAGGCCGGATCCTTCGGGTCGACTTCCGTCTGCGTGAGGACGTTGCAGAGCGTGGCGCTCTTCGGAACGAAGTTGGCGAGTTCCTGCTGAATCATGTAGCCGATCATCCCGAGGGATTCGGCGCCGATCACGTCGAGCGGGTACATCGGAACGGCCTTGTAGGCGTTGTTCTGGAGGGCGAGAAGACCGACCTGCGGGCCGTTGCCGTGGGAGATGATGAGTTCGTTCCCTTCGTAGGCCTTGGCGATCTGTTCGCAGGCCGTACGGACGTTGGCGCGCTGGTTCTGGGCGGTCATGGGTTCGCCGCGCTTCAAAAGGGCGTTGCCGCCGAGAGCGATGAGAAGACGCATTTGCTTTTCCTCTTGTAGGTGATGAGTGGATTATCGATTGGCCCGGCCGCCGGGGCGGCCGTAGCCTTCAAAAAAGGGTTGTCGGCGCTCAGCCGTGGATTTCGATGCGCTTGCCGCGGGCTTCGCCGAGAATCCCTTCGCCCAAGTGCCAGACGGCCATCCCGCGCACGAACGTGTCGCGCACGCGGCAGTCGATGCGGCGGCCTTCATAGGCGCTGAAGGGGTTCTTGTAGAGAAGGTCCTTGGCTTCGAGCGTGTAGGAGCGGTTCGGGTCGATGACGACGAGGTCGGCGTCGAAGCCCACCGCGATTTCGCCCTTCCCTTCGAGACGGAAGCGGCGCGCCGCGTTCGTCGAGAGGGCGAGCGAGAGCGTTACCGGGGAGATCCCGCGCTTCAGAACCGCTTCGTCGAACATCGCGTCGACGCAGTTCTGCGCCGCGCTGATGCCGCCCCAGGCCTTGAAGGCGTTGGGATCGGACTTGAGGTCGATCGTGCAGGGGGAATGGTCCGAGACGAGCATCTCGATGCGGCCTTCGGCGAGGAGCTCCCACATGCGTTCGCGGTGCTTGCGGTCGCGGATCGGAGGCGAGCACTTCGCCTTCGGTCCGATCGCGTCGAGTTCTTCCGTCGCGAGAAGGAGATAGTGCGGGCAGCTCTCGAAACTCGCGTTGACGCCGCGGGCCTTGGCCTCTTCGACGGCTTCGATCGCTTCGTGGCAGGAGCAGTGCGCGATGTGCACGCGGCAGCCCGTCGCCTCGGCGATCATGAGAACGCGCCGAACGGCTTCGACTTCCGTGAAGATGGGACGCGTCGCGACGTAGTCGGAGACAAGGGTCTTGCCCGCTTCCATCGCTTCGCGGCCGAGTTCGTCCGTGATCGTCGCGTTTTCGCAGTGCACGACAACGAGACCGTCGACTTTGGCGATTTCCCGCATCCCGCGGTAGAGCTCCCAGTCGGTGACGTTCTTGAAGTCGCCCGGCTTGTCGGAGCCGCAGGTCGCGACGAAGGCCTTGAAGCTTGCGACACCCGCCTTGGCCATGGGAATGAGGTCGGCCGTATTCCAAGGAACGAGTCCGCCCATGGGGGCGTAGTCGACCCAGCAGGAATCCTTGGCGTGCGACATCTTGAGTTCGAGCGAGGCGACGTCGGTCGTGGCGGGAATGTTGTTCAAAGGCATCTCGACGAAGCTCGTGATGCCGCCCGCAGCCATCGCCTTCGTCCCCGTTTCGTAGCCTTCCCATTCGGTACGGCCGGGTTCGCTCAGGTGCATATGCGCGTCGACCATGCCGGGGAGCACGTAGCAACCCGCGGCGTCGCAGACGTTCTTCGCCTCTTCATCGATCGTCGGGGCGATGCGGACGATTTTCCCGTCCTTCACGCCGATCGACGTCGTTTCCACACGGTCGCGCAACACCACGCGGCCGTTTTTGACGATGAGGTCCAACATTCTGGCTTTCTCCTTAGAACTGGATGTTGAAGACTTGCTGGATGTAGAGCGCGGCCGAAGCCATCACGCCGAGGATAATCATGAGAGGCGTGTAGAAACGGATCCACTTCGTGTAATCGCACTTCGAGATCACGAGCGTCGCGATGAAGAAGCCCGAGGTCGGGAAGAAGATGTCCGAGAGTTGACCGCCCCAGGCGTTGGCCGAAACGATCGCCTGCTGCGAAATATCGAGAAGCGACGCAAGCGGCGAGAGAATCGGCATCGTCAGAATCGTGAGGGCCGTGGCGCCCGGAATCAGGGCGTTGAAGAGCCACTGCTCCCAGAAGACCACGATCGCGCTGATCGCGGGCGGCGTGCTCTTCATGAGGTTTTCGAGCCAGTTGACGATGGTGTCGGTGATGACGCCCGAGTCCATGACGACGGCGATGCCCGAGGCGACGCCGCAAAGGAGCGCGCCCACCATCAGGTCGTGCATGCCGGCGTTGATGTCGTTGCAGATTTCCTGACCGCGCTTCCCGGCGATGAGGGCGGCGACGATGCCGATCGTGAGGAACAAACCGCCGATCGCTTCAAAGCCGAGGTTCTTCCAGAGGATCAGCGCAACGGCGATCGGGAAGAGAATGAGACAGGCGATGCCGGCGCGAATCTGCTGCGGCGTGAAGGTCTGTTCGCCCACGGGAGCGCGCTGGGCGATTTCTTCGCGCATGATCCTGTCCGATTCGATCGTGAGGCTCGATTCGGGGTTCTTCTTGACGCGGGCGGCATACACCATCACGTAGGCGATCGAAATGACGATCGCAAGCACCATGACGATGGCGCGAAGGCCCGATCCGGAGAAGATCGGAAGTTGGGCGATCTGCTGCCCCATGCCGACCGAACCCGGAATCGTGATGCCGAAGGTGAAGCCGATGCAGGGCCCGAGGAGCGCCACGGCGGTCGCGGTCATGCCGTCGTAGCCGAGGCGGTAGAAAAGAGGCAGGAATACGGGCAGGTAGGCAAGCGACAATTCCGGCACGCCGATGAAGGCGGCGAGAAGCGACGTCACGGCCATGAGGATCGGGGCGACGAGCATTTCCTGGTTGCCCACGGCCTTCGAGAGGCGCTGCACGCCGAGGTCGATGAGGCCGGCGCGCTTGATGAGGCCCATGCAGGCGCCCACCATGAAGGTGAGAACCACGATGCCGGCGGCGCGTTCAAAACCGTACGGAATGGCGGTGATGATTTCGAAGAAGCCCGCGGGATGTTGCTCGACCTCTTTGTAGGTGCCCGCCACGACGAAGTTCTGCACACCGTGCACCGTCTCGACGACCTGGCGATCGTACTGGCCGGCGGGAACGATGTAGGTGAGGAGCGCCATCACCAGAATGAAGGTCCCGAGGATGATGTAGATGTCGGGCATCTTGAACCCGCGTTTCTTCGGGGTTTCGTTTTTCTGAAGCTCGGACATGATGAGACTTCCTTCCCGCGGGTTGAGTCGCGGGGATTGGACAAAAAACGGGGCGTTCGCGCCGATCGGCTCGAGCGCCCCCAAGTGGATCAATGGAGAACAGTTTTGAAGAGGCGTTCTCAGTTCACGCCGACGACGGCAGAGAGGAGCGCCATGCGCAGAGCCACGGAGAAGCCGATCGCGCGGAAGTAGAGCTGATGCGGCGTGTTGTCGATGCCGAAGTCGAACTCACCGGGGTTGCGCGGGAGCGAATGATGGACGCCCACGACCTTGCCCGTCTTGGCGCGGATCGTGTTGAGCATGTCCATCGACACGTAGTAGTTGGCCATCTTCTTCATGAAGTCTTCACGGTTCGGATCGTCCTTCTTGACCGAGCAGCCCGGCAGATAGATGAGGTCGACGCCCTTGTCCATGTAGAGCTCTTCGTGCTGCTTCTGGGTGAGGTCGAAGTGTTCTTCGAACTGAGCGCCCATCTTGCAGAGCTTTTCACGGACGATGTCCGGCGTGCGGAGTTCGCTCGTGCCCGTGTAGATGATCTTGGCACCCATGGCGGCGAGAGCGAGGGCGAAGGACTGGCCGGAGCGGGCGCGGGAGAGGTCGGGCGAAGCGATCGCGACGGTCACCTTGGAGAGGTCGCCGAAGGCGCGCCAGCAGGTGTAGGAGTCAAGCAGACCCTGGGTCGGATGCGTGACGTGGCCGTAGCCGCCCGAGATCACCGGAGCGCAGTGGCCCTTGATTTCTTCGAGGGCGCCCATGGCTTCCTTGTCGTCGGGGTGACGCATCACGATGACGTCGGCGTATTCGCTCGTCACGCGCAGGCTGTCGGCAAGCGATTCGTTCTTCGCAACCGACGAGTTGTGGGTCGGGTCGGCTTCCGTGATGACGGAGCCGCCGAGGCGGTGCATGGCGTTTTCATGCGAGCAGCGCGTACGGGTCGAGGGCTGGAAGAAGAGCGTGTAGAGAACCTTGCCCTTCAGGAGATCGGTGCCGGTGCGCATGAAGGGTTCAAGCATTTCGGCCGCGTAGAAGAGCGACTGGATTTCGTCGCGCGAGAAGTCGTCCAAGAACGTGATGTTCTTGCCGCGCATGTGCGTGGCGTCGAGGTATTCGCGGATGTCGCGGGCCTTGAAGCTGTCGGTGAGAGCCATTTGTAGTCTCCTGGTTCGTGTTCCGTTTAGGGAGGAAAAATCGTTGTCGCGTGCCGATCAGATTTCGACGTCGCGGTTGCAGTCCTTCGAGTAGATGTAGCTGAAGGGTTCGCGGCCGATGCCGTAGGCGGCCTGCAGCGAGAAAGCGCCCATCCAGAGGAAGTCTTCCTTCTTCGTGAGGTACCAGTCGTCGTCGAGCTTGTAGGTGCCCTGGCCTTCATAGATGTAGGCGCCGTGTTCCTGAACGTGCGTTTCGACGATGTTGTGGGAGGCGCCCGGATCGAAGGAGAGGATGTGCATGTTCATGTCGAAGGCTTCGTCGAGCGGGAGGAAGTCCTTGACGTGGACGTTGGCCATGCCGTCGTAGTCGCGGAAGGGCGTTTCGTTGATGTTGCCGAAGACGGTCCAGGGCTTGAGTCCCTTCGGATGCGGGATGTAGCGCTGCTTGTAGAGGAGGATGCGGCCTTCCTTGCCGTTGGCGTTCTTGAAGCCGATGCCGACGCCGGCGGGAGCGTAGGCGTAGCCGCCCTGCGTGAGGGTTTCGGTCTTGTCGCCGACCGTCACTTCGAGGGCGACTTCGCCGTCGAGGACGTAGAGGAAGGATTCTTCATGTTCGAGCGACGCATAGGGATATTCCGTATGCGCCGTCGCGCCGAGCGTGCCGATCAGCTGAACGAAACCGGCGCCCACCTTCGGGGAGCAGAGGATCGTCATCTTGGCGTCGACGATCCCGGGGATCGTGTTGATGACGCGCCCTTCGGGCGTGATGATCGCGAAGCTGTCGCGCTTGACGATGGAACGGTTGGACAAGAGGTCCTGAGGATAGCCGGGCATGATGCCTCCTAGTCGTTTGAGTGCTTTTCCTAGAGATGATTGGGATTTCGAGGACTTTCCGTCTCTCGACACGGCAAACTATAGGAGTCTCGGAGGCGAAGCTTTAGGGTGAAAAATGACATCCGCTTGTCATTTCGCGCCACCGCCGAAAACACGGCGATTTCGGGCGTCAAGCGCTTGTCATTTCGCGCCAACCCGGTTTTCGACCGCCAAAAACGCGCTTTCGGACATTCGGTCATCGGGCATTAAGGAAGAGGGCCTACCATGGTCGGGTGTTTTGCGCGCGGTGTTACAATGCCTTTTTTTCTTCGCGTCCTTTGCGGCGCGGATGACGAAGCGGCTTCGCCGCGGAACGGTTTTTCCCTCACTTTTTTCGCCCGGCGTTCCGATTCCGAACGTCGGGCGCCGATCTCTCATGAAAGAAATTCGCACGCGTATTGCTCCGAGTCCCACCGGCATGATGCATCTCGGGACCGCCCGCACGGCCATCTACTGCTGGGCCGTCGCCCGTCACCTTGGCGGCAAGTTCCTCCTTCGCATCGAGGACACGGACCAGGTTCGCTCCACGCAGGAAGCCGTGGACGTGATTCTTCAGGGCATGAAGTGGCTCAACCTCGACTACGACGAAGGCCCCATCTATCAGATGGATCGTCTCGCCCGCTACAAGGAAGTGGTCGACCAGATGCTCGCCGACGGCCGCGCCTACTACTGCTACGCGACGCCCGAAGAACTCAACGAAATGCGCGAAAAGCAGAAGGCCCTCGGTCTCAAGCCCCGCTACGACGGCCGCTGGCGTCCTGAAAACGCCAAGGGCAAGCCCATCCCCGAAGGCGTGCAGCCCGTCGTGCGCTTCCGCAACCCCGACGAAGGCGTCGTGACGTGGGATGACGCCGTCTACGGTCCGATCAGCGTCGCCAACAGCGAGCTCGACGACCTCATCATCATGCGCAACGGCATCCCCACCTACAACTTCGCCGTCGTCGTCGACGACTGGGACATGAAGGTGAGCCACGTCATCCGCGGGGCCGACCACATCAACAACACGCCGCGCCAGATCAACATCTACAACGCCCTCGGCGCCGAAGTGCCGGTCTTTGCGCACCTGCCCCTCATCAACGGTCCCGACGGCCAGAAGCTCTCGAAGCGTCACGGCACGGTGTCGGTGCTCGAGTACGAACGCCAGGGCTATCTCCCCGAAGCGATCTTCAACTACCTCGCCCGTCTCGGCTGGGGACACGGGAACATGGAAAAGTTCTCCCGCGACGAACTCGCCAAGGTCTTTGAGCTTCGCGACTGCTCGCGCGCCGCGGCCCGCATCGACTGGAAGAAACTCGACTGGCTCAACCAGCAGTACATGAAGGAAGCCGACGACGCCCGCCTCGCCGACCTCGTCAAACCCCGCATCGAAGCGCGCGGCGGCGACGTCGCCGCGGGTCCGTGCCTCGCCGAAGTCTCCGGTCTTCTCAAGAGCCGCGCCGGCAACCTCGAAAAGCTCGCCGACGCCGCCCTCTTCTTCTACAAGAAGGGCGAACTCGACAAGGCCGCCCTTGAAGGCGCCTTCGCCGACGGCGGCCGTGAAGCCCTTGCGCTCTTCGCCGAAAAGTGGAACGCCCTCGCCGACCTCACGCCTGAAGCCGTCTACGGCGTCATTCAGGCCGTGATGGCCGAACGCGAAATCCCGATGAAGGTGCTTGCGAACCCGCTTCGCATCGCCGTGTGCCGTGCCGACCGCACGCCGCAGATCGACAAGACGCTCTGCCTCATCGGCCGCGAAGAAGTGGCGGCCCGCATGGCCGAAGCGCTCGCGCTCTAAACCTCAGCGACGGCGGGGATTCTCCCCGCCCCCGCTTGGCAAAAGGCGACGGTTTTCGGACCGCCGCCTTTTTTGCGTCCGGAAAAAGTCCCGCCGGACGTCGCCGCAAAGTCGCCTCCAGGTCGTCAGGTGTCTTCTCCCGCTCCCTTTCGCCCCCTAGAATGTAGACATGACAAACCGCAGCAATAAAAGTCCCATGTCCTGGCTCTTCCTTTCGGTCACGCTCGTCTTCATGCTCGCTGGCCTGGCGCTCTCCTTCTGGAGCGCCTCCAAGGCCGTCGAATCCAAGCGCATCGCCGCCGAGGGCGTTCCCGTCACGGCCGAAATCGTGCGCATCGAAGAAGAAGAGCGCCACATCAACCGCGACGACGGTCCCCGCATTCAGATCGTGTACTTCGAAGTCGCCGGCTTCACGAGTGCGGACGGCCGGAAGATCGAGACGCGCCTCTGGCCGAAGTACGACGCCAAGCTTGTTCTGAAACCGGGCGACAAGGTCGAGATCCTCTACAACTTCGACAACCCCGAACAGGTGGTCGAGGCGGGCGGCAAGCGGGAATTCCAACAGGGGGTCATCGGGGCCGTCTTCGGTCTTCTCGTGTCGACCGTCGCGGCGTTTCTCGCCTTCCGATCCCTCTCGTCGATTCTTTCGGGCGGTTAAGGGTAAGGCGCGATGTCCCTGTTCCCTACTTTTTTGCGGCGTTCCCGTTGGTTTCTGGGAACGGCGGCGCTCGGTCTCGCGCTCCTTTGCGGCTCCGCCTGCGCCTTTGAGAGCGGCCCCGTCCTGCGGTTGGGACTTTCCACCGTGGCCATGCCCGCCACGCGGGATCCCTTGGAAAATGCCACGCTCGAAGCGTTCGAGCGCGCCTTTGGGCGTGAGCGCCTCTTCGTGCGCACCTACCCCGTCCTGGAACTTGAGAAGGCTATTCGCTCGGGAGAGATCGACCTCTTTCTCGGCAGCGCCGGCCTCTCCCGGCGCGTCGCCGACACGGGAGCGCGTCCGCTCGCAACGAGCGTTCGGCCGGGACTCGAGGATCCGAACCGCAACGAAGGATCGCTCTTCATCGTGCGACGCGACTCTTCGATTCGAGGCATCGGCGACATGCGCGGCCTTCGTCTGGCCGCCAATCTTCCGTACGGCTTTTCGGGCTATCACGCGGCCTTGGGTGAAATCGCCGCCCGCGGATACGATCCCTCGGATTTCTTCTCCTCCTCGCTCTTTTTCGGAAAAAGCGCCGCCATGCCGCAAATCGCCCGGGCCGTGGAAAACGGAGCCGCCGACGTCGGCATTTTGCGTCTGTGTGCCTATGAAAGCCTGAAGGAGAGCGATCCCGAACTCGTCGCCGCCCTTCGTCCCCTGCCGCCCGAGCGGCCCGTGGAGGGAAAGGTCGCGTGTCTTCATTCCACGCGGCTTTATCCAGCCCAGACGATTTCCGTGATGCCCTCCGTGTCGCCCGAAGACACGAAGGCCCTTCTCGTGTCGCTCCTCACGCTACCCGCACAGTCGGGCGGACGCTCCTGGAGCGTGGCGACCGACTTCAAGGCCGTCGACGAATTGCTGGCGTCGCTCTCGCTCGGTCCTTATGCGCGCCCCGAACCCTGGACGCTCGAGCGTTTCCTTCGTCGATACTGGCCGCACGTTGCGACGGCCGCTGCGCTCCTTGCCGCGCTCCTTTTGCACGCCTGGCGCGCCGACGTGCTCGTTCAACGACGCGAGGAAGAACTTCACGAGGCGTCGCAACGGGAGCGCGCTCAGCACGACCGTATCGAAACTCTGCAGCGCGCAGGCGTTGTGGGGCAGCTCTCGAGCCTCATCGCCCACGAAATCCATCAGCCGCTCGCCGCCATACGACTCTTTGCCGACGGTCTTGTACGCCGCGCCTCGCAAGGATCGCTCACCAAAGAAAAAATCATTTCGGTGGGCGGTCACATCGCACACGACGCCGAGCGTGCACGCGCCGTCGTGGACCGTGTCCGCGAATACGCCCGTGAACGTCAGCCCGCCAAAGAACCGGTCGATCTTGCCCATCTCACAGCGCATCTGCGTGAAACCTATCCCGCGCTCTTTGCGAAAAGCGGCGCGCCGACGCCCGCCGAGAGCAATCCCCTTTGGGTGTACGGACGGCCCATCGAACTCGAGCTCGTGATCGTCAATCTCCTTCGCAATGCGGTGGAGGCGGCGTCGCACGCCCGCGAACCGGCGGTCACCGTCCGGACCTTCCGCGACGGACACCACGTCGTTCTGACGATTCAAGACAACGGTCCGCGGGTTTCCGACGAAGTCTTTTCCCGTCTTACCGAACCCGTCACGAGTTCGAAACCCGAAGGACTCGGCCTCGGACTCGCGATCGTGAGGGGAATCGTTGAAAATCACGAGGGAAACATTGACTTTGAACGTCTTGAACCCGAGGGTATCCTCTGCCGCCTGACATTCCCTGCGCTCGAAGCGTCCGACCCGTCCGTAAACGCAACCACTTCCGGAACAGCCTCATGACCGCGCCCGCCCTTCAACGCATACGCATCGTCGATGACGACGAATCCCTGCGGGAAGCCATTGCCTTCGTTCTCGAAGGTGAAGGCTACGCCGTCGTCGAATACGAAAGCGCCGAGGATTTTCTCGCCCGGGACGACCTCCGAACCCCCGGATGTCTGCTTCTCGACGTCAAGATGCCGGGGATCTCCGGACTCGGTCTCTTCGAGCGGCTTCGCGAAGCCGGCGTCACGTTGCCCGTCATCTTCCTCTCCGCGCACGGCGACATCGACATGGCGGTCGACGTCATGCAAAAGGGCGCTGTGAGTTTCCTACCGAAACCCGTGAGTTCCGAAAAACTCCTTGCCGCGATTGAGAGAACGCGCGAAGCGCCCCCGAGCGAACCGATGCTCGCGACGCTCTCGGAGCGAGAACGGCAGGTGGTCTCGCTCGTCGTCTCCGGGCTCACGAACCGCGAGGTTGCCGAGCGCCTCGGTCTTTCGAAGCGCACCGTCGAATTTTTCCGTGCGGGCGCCATGCGCAAACTCGGTTGTCACAATCTCGACGATCTCCGACGCGTCGCACCGATCGTTCTCGGCTGATCCGTCCCGTCCGCCCTCTTTTCTGCGGTTTTCTTGACCGAACACGGGTCTACCTAACGGTGGTTCGCCCCTACGATGAAATCGTTCCACCACCAAAGGAGAAAACCATGCAAGGTATCAACCGCCGCAACGCCCTCAAGACCGGGCTTCTCACGGCCGTCGCCGCCGGCGCCGGCATGGCGCACGCCGAAACGAAAACGGACGCTGCGCGCACCGCCACGTACGACCTCGTCGTGATCGGCGCGGGCTGCGCCGGCATGACCGCCGCCATCGAAGCCGCCGACCTCGGCGCCAAGGTGGCCCTCCTTGAAAAGATGTCGATGCCCTTTGGCAACACCATCTACGCGGGCGGTCACTTCAACGCTACGAACACCTTCGTGCAGAAGGAAAACGGCTTCACCGACACGATCGAAGAGTTCTACAAGGACATGATGGCCGTATCGAAGGGCCGCGGCGATCCCAAACTCACGCGCATTTACTGCGAAAAGAGTGCCGACTGCATCCAGTGGCTCACCGACCGCTGCGGCATCAAGTGGGGCAAGATGGTCCGCGAAGTCTGGCCCGCCACCGTGCGCGGCCACGTCGTGGCCGGCCCGAAGAAGCCGGGCGGCGCGCAGCTCACGACCCAGATGCTCGACGAAGTCAAGAAGCACAAGAACATCACCTTCCTCACCAACACCAAGGTAATCGAACTCACGAAGACGCCGCTTCTCGCCTGCACGGGCGTGAAGGCCATCTCGAAGACGGACGGCCTGCTTGAACTCAAGGCCCGCGCCGGCGTCGTCATCGCCACGGGCGGCTTCCACGCCAATCGCGAAATGATCTGCAAGTACATGGGCGGCGGCGTCGCTTGGATGCCTCTGCGCGGTTCGGCCTACATGATGGGCGAAAACATCGAGCTCACGCGTCCCTTCATGCCCTACTACACCAACCTCGACCAGTTCCACGGCGGTCCGATCCACGGTCCCACGCAGGCCAACCCCTCGACGATGGTCAACTACGGCATCATCGTCAACAAGGAAGGCGCCCGAATTCTCGATGAAGTCATGACCTACGTCGCCGTCGCGAAGAAGCTCCCGTCGATCACGCCCGACAACTGGGCCTTCATCGTGATTGACCAGCAAGTCGTCGACATTCCGACCGTCAAGACCCGCATTGACCGCTACAAGAAGGCGAAGGCTCCGATCCATTCGGGCAACACCATCGCTGAACTCGCCGCCGACATGGGCGTGAACGCCAAGATTTTGGAAAAGACCGTGACCGACTACAACGCCGCGGTGAAGGCCGGCAAGGCCGCCGAACTTACGCCGCCCAACACGCTCGAAAAGCCCCGTCTTCTCGAGAAGGGCCCCTTCCTTGCCTTCCCCTTCCAGGGCGGCATGACGGCCACCTTCGGCGGGCCGCTCATCAACGGCGACGGTCAGGTGCTCAACGCCGAAAAGCAGCCTATTCCGGGGCTCTATGCCGTCGGCAACGCCATCGGCGGGCTCTTCTACGACGACTACATCGTCGGTTCGCAGCTCACCGCGGCCGTCATCTGGGGACGTCTCGCCGCCCAGCACGCCGTCGGTACGCTTAAGAAGGCCTAAGCGCACGACCACGCCGTGATCGATTCGTCGTCACGGCACCCTGAAAAGCCCGGCATTTCCTCGTTGCCGGGTTTTTCTTTCGTACGCCTTCCTTGCTGGCGAAAGATGAGGTCTTCAGCTTCATGCCCTCCCGTCTCGGTGCACGTGGAGAGCCATAGAAGGGGAATGCCGATCTTGCGGAGCACGGAATCCTTCAGCGCGTCACGTTCCTCCTGTCGCGTACCTTCCTTCTGGAGGAAATAGCCGTCGACCTCTACGACAGCCAACGGTTCCTTCGTGACCTCATGAAAGAAGAGGAACTTGAGACGCAAGCCGTTCCGCATGAATCGGCGCTCTTCGTCCGTTAACTTGTTCAGACGCTGCGGCAACGGACGCTGCGGACCTTCCTGTGTAAAGTCCCACAGATGCAGTTACCGAGAACGTCTCCCGCGAGCTGTCGGAAGAGGTTTTCGCTAGGCGATTCGTCTTCCGTCCCGGCGATGTCGTTCGACTTCGTCGGGGCAAAGATCACGCCGAAGATGGAACGGAAGGGCAACTCGCTGCCGAGGCGTAAATGCTAGGCAATTTTCGATTTTCAGGAAGGCGCATCCCGAAAAGCAGGAACCGTTTCGGACGATTCCTTCTGTTGCCGCCGGAAAATCATCCGTAGACTCCATGACTGTCGCAGGTGAAAACATCGCCTGTTCGCATCATTCATGGAGAAAACATCCAATGTCCCTTTCCTCAAAGCTCATTCCTTCTCTGTTGGCGAGCGCGGTCTGCGCTTCGCTCGCTCTCGTTGCCGACGTGTCGGTCGCTTCCGGCGGCCCGTCCGGTCCGGCCGTCGCCTTCCGTTCCACTGGGAATATCGGCGAAGTCATCGTCAACCCGTACAAAGTTTCTCCGCTTACCGCAGTCATTCGCAACGGCGGCTACGAAATCCACAATGCGGTCGTGCGCATCGTTCCGAAGAAGGGCGGCCAGGAAATCAAATACGAAGTGGGCGATCGCCAGATCCTCAACCACGGCGGCATTCCCGTGTTCGGCCTTTATGCAGACTACCTCAATACGGTAGAGGTTGAATATGACCGCGTCTTCAACGGCAAGACGGAACACTTCAAGGATCGTTATCAGTTCTATACGGCCCCCGTGTTCTTCTTCTCGAACGGTACGAACAGCCAGTCCTCGACCTCCTTTGACGTCAAGGTAACGAAGACGGATCCCGCCTTCAAGGACCGCCTCTACTTCATCAACAACCTCGTTCGCAATCCGCCCGACGGCGCCCGCATGGTTTGGAACAATCCGTCTGGCGGCGCGCTCGAGTGGCAGTACAACCCTGAAAACGCCATCATCGACTCGACGGGCGAAGTCCGCTGGTACCTCCTTCCGAATCAGGACATGTTCGATCAGGAACAGCCGTACAAGGCCGGCATCATGATGGGCTTCCAGCAGACGGCCGACGGCGCGCTCACCTGGGGTTACGGACAGCGCTACGTCAAGTACGACCTGCTCGGCCGCGAACTCTTCAGCCGTCGTCTGCCGCTCGGCTATGCCGACTATTCGCACGCCATCGACCAGGCGCAGAACGGGCACACGCTCCTGCGCGTTTCTTCGTCCGACCTGCGCCGTGCCGACAACAAGCGCGTCCATACGGTGCGCGACCTCATCGTCGAGATGGATGCTGAAGGAAACGTCGTCGACGAATTCAAGCTCTGGGAAATCCTCGATCCTTATCGCGACAACGTGATCAAGGCGCTCGACCAGGGCGCGGTCTGCCTCAACATCGATGCTTCGCAGGCCGGTCAGACGCTCTCGGCCGAAGACCTCGCCAAGATGGACGAATCGAACAACTTCGGCGACATCGCCGGCGTCGGCCCCGGCCGCAACTGGGCCCACGTCAACTCCGTCGACTACGACCCGACCGACGACTCGATCATCATCTCTTCGCGTCACCAGTCCGCCATCGTCAAGATCGGTCGCGACAAGAAGGTGAAGTGGATTCTCGGTTCACCGGAAGGCTGGAAGAAGGGCTGGGTCGAAAAGGTTCTTACGCCGGTCGACAAGAACGGCAAGCCCATCAAGTGCGAAGGCTCCGTCTGCGAAGGCGGCTTCGACTGGACGTGGACGCAGCACACCGCCTGGCGCATCGATTCGAAGTCGAACGGCGACGTGATCTACATCTCCGCCTTCGACAACGGCGACGGCCGCAGCATGGAACAGCCGGCCCTCCCGGACATGAAGTACACGCGCGGCGTCGTCTACAAGGTCGACCAGAAGAAGATGACGGTCGAGCAGGTGTACTCCGTCGGTCAGGACAAGGGCTACGAATACTACAGCCCGGTCACGGGACTTGCCCAGTACATGCCGGACAAGAATTCCTTCATCGTCTACTACTCGACCGCTGGCATGGGCGAAACGCTTTCCGGAAAGACGTCGCGCCTCAATCTCCATCCCTTCCTCGCCGAATACAAGTGGGGCGAACAGGAACCGTCCGTCCTCATGAGTTTCAAGGACACGATGGGCTATCAGGCCTGGGCCTTTGACCTCAAGAAGGCCTTCCCGGCTTCGTCCAAGTAATTCCGTGTTGCCCTAGACAAAGCGTTGGTGCGAATCCTTCCGACCGTTCCAACGCTTTCTTTTTATTCACCCTCCCTCAACCTTTTCCAGTCAAACAAAAATGAAAATTCGTCATCTCAACTTTGCCGTTTCGTTCGCCTGCGCTGCGGCCGCTTTTGGCGCCCAGGCCGCCAACGTCGAGCTTTACGGTCAGATCGACACTGGCTTCTATTACGAGGACGGTCGCGGCGAAAACCCGTCGCTCACGATGAATTCCGGCACAGACATTTCTACGCTGTGGGGCATTCGTGGCAAAGAGGAACTCGGTACGGACAGCTATGTTCGCTTCGTACTTGAGTCTGGCTTTGACTCGACCACGGGCGCCGTTTACAACGACACGCGCGAAGGGGCCTTCTTCTCCCGCGAGGCCCTCATCATCGCTGGCACGAAGAGCATCGGGGAAATCGCTTTCGGTCGTGTCGCGGGGTTCCTTGGATCCACCGGCACTTACGCGCAATGGGCCGCCACCGGCATGAATCCGATGGCTTCGAACGCCGCCGACGCAGCGCTTCTCGGAACGTTCCAGGGTTCGCCCATCATGGACAACGTCATCACGGTCAAGACGCGCGACTTCGGCGGTCTTACGTTCCTCGGCCAGTACTCGAACAACACGACGCAGGGAACCTACGACGAGGCCGACGGCTTCTCCAAGGTTCAGCACGTCTACGCCCTTGCTGCGGGTTATAAGGGAGAAGGTTTTACCGCTTCGGCGATTTGGCAGATGATCGATCAGCCGAACATGACGGGACTTTCCGGCATGCCGTCCGACACGAAGCCCACGCACAACCTCTTCCTCGGCGCCACAAAGACGTTCGGCGATCTGCGCGTGCACGTCGCGTATCAACACCTGGTGGACGCCCGTAGCGTCATGGGCGGTCCGAATACCTTGACGGCAGCCAATTTCGGCTTCAACGCCGCAACGAGCCAAGACGGCTTCTCGGCGGACGCCTTCTCGATCGGAGCGAACTACCCGCTTTGGGGCGGCCGCATTCATGGCTCCGTCAAGATGGTGCACGCCGAATGGAACGGCGACGCAGGTACGGCGGATGAAGATTCCGGCTCGCGTTATGTCGGCGCGGTTCGGTATGCCTACATGCTCTCCAAACGTACGGGACTCTATGCCCTTGCGACGTACGGGTACGGCGACGGCATGTTCAAAAACAACAGCACCGTCGAATCCGTCGCGACGCGCGTCACGGCGGCCGTCGGCCTCAACCATCGCTTCTGACGAAGCGCCTGCTCGAACGAACGTATAGCTTCCCCGTTGGTTCGGGCGATTCCCATCACCCACTTCCCCGAGGTACATCCATGGCGACCGGATCAAACGGACTGTCGGCATTTCACTTCCAACTTCTCTCGGACTTGATGCGCACGAGAAAGCTGAGCGTAACGGCCGCCAACCTCGGCATCAGTGTTTCCACTGCATCGCGCATGCTGATGCAGTTGCGGCAGGCGTTTGACGAACCGCTCTTCGTGGCGAACGCAAACGGGCTGCAACCGACGAAAGGCATGCTCAGCAAGGCCGAACGGCTCGAAGCGTATTTGACGGCATTTAACGATCTGATGGCGACGCCCGTCTTCAATCCGCAGGAAATCGAAGGCAACTTCTTCATTGCCTCGTGCGGTCTGGTGATGCCGAAAATTCTCTATCGGATTTTCGATCAGATACGTCTGAGGGCTCCGAAGCTTCGCGTCACGTTGGAACACAGCACGCCGCACCTCATGGCCGATCTGAAGGACGGCCACATCGATCTGGGTCTGACGAGCAGACACGACATCCCGTCTTCTTATCGTAAGAAGCTTTTGTTTCGGTCGAGAGCCGTGTTGTTGATGCGCGAGAATCATCCGCTCCTGAGCGAAACCGCCGCCGTAGGCGGGGCTTTGACGGCCGAAATGATCGCTCGGTATCCCCGCGCAGGCTTTGCGATCAACACGACGGGCGGTCCGATACCGCTCGAACGTTCCGTAGCGTCTGACGCTAGTCTTCCTCCCGCGTCGGTGGTGTCGACGTCCGGCTACGATCTGCTGCCGCTCATAGAGAAGACCGACGTCGTGATGTTCGCGCCGCAGGTCGGAGCGGAAGTGGTTCGCGAACACTACGCCGTCGCATGGTTGCCGGCCGCGTCCGCAGGCGTCAAGGACTTTCAGGTCCATCAGGTTTGGACCGAAGACAAACACCTGGATCCTGCGCACTGTTGGGTGCGCGGCTTGGTGGAGAGCGCAGTGAGCGATGAGATAGCGGAAGAATGAACGTCGATGCAACTTTGAGAATGAAGTCTCGAAAAATTTCATTTCTGTACTCACCCAGGGGAATCCCTTAGCTCTCTCGGATTTGAGAAAACACTGTTCCTAAGTTTCGACTTTCTCTGAGGATATGTCCTCTAAATTCTTATGGCACTAGCGCTTTAAGATTACGGGAAGTCTGAAAAGTCTTTAATTCGCCCCGCAAACAATCCTTTGGGGGGCGTTCTTTGAATGAAGCGATACCTGGTTGGGCACAAACCCGCGAGGCGTCGTTTCTCCAACTACTGGAGATAAAACATGTTCCGCCGCACCCTCATTCAGGCCGCCGCCGCGCTCGCCTGCGCCGCCGCCATCCCGTCCGCCTTCGCCTTTGCCGAGGGCACCGACTACGTCGCGCTCTCCGCTCCGCTTCCGGGCGGCGAAGGCAAGCTCGTCAAGGTCTGGTCCTACGACTGCCCCTTCTGCTTCAAGTACGACGCGGGCGTCGACCCGAAGATGGTTCCGGCCATGGAAAAGGCCACGGGTCTCAAGTTCGACATGTTCCACCTCGAAACGAAGGGCAAGTACGGCCGCGCCGGTTCCGAGCTCTTCGCCTACTGCCTCGTGAAGGACAAGGCCGCGGGCATCACGAACCTCGAAGATCCGAAGTCCCTCTTCAAGAAGGCGAAGGACGCGATCTACAAGGCCTATCACAAGAAGGGCGAACGCTGGACGGCCGGCGAAGAGGCCTTCTTGAAGACCGGTCTTGACGCCGCCGGCATCCCCGCCGACGAATTCGCGAAGAACCGCAAGAACGCCGACGTTCAGGCCCTCGCCGACTCCTGGAAGGCGAGCTACGACGTGGGCAAGATCCAGGGCATTCCCGCCTACGTCGTCAACGGCAAGTACCTCATCATGACGAAGTCGATCCGCTCCGTGAACGGCATGGTCGAACTCATCGGCGAACTCGCCAAGAAGTAATCCGGGGAATTGTTCATGACCTTCAATTCCTTCTTCGGCCGCGTCGGCCTCTGGGAACAGCAGCGCTGGCCCTGGATCGTGATCGCGATCCTTTCGGCCTCCCTCGTTCTCATCGCGCACAACGTCTTTCAGGTGTGGCTCTATATGAAACCCTGCGAGCAGTGCGTCTACATTCGATTCGCGTTCCTCTGCATGACCTTCGGGTGCCTTTTCCCGATCGTCTTCCCGAAGTCGCTCGCCTGCCGCATCATCTCCTACGTCTGCGGCGTCTACGGGTGCATCTACGGGATCATGTGCTCGCTGAAGCTCGATTCGATTCACCGCGCCATTCACTCGGACGACCTCGACGCGATGTTCGGGATGCAGGGCTGCTCCCTGGAACCGCACTATCCCTTCGGTCTGCCGCTTGAAAAGTGGGCGCCCGACTGGTTCCTCCCGACGGGCGACTGCGGCTACGACAATTCCGACGTCCCGATGGGCACGGTTCTGTCGCCGCTCCAGGAATCCATCATCAACATGTACAACGACGCGGGCGGCTGGTACCTCATCCCCTCGATGAAGTTCATGTCGATGGCGCAGTGCTGTCTCTTGGGCTTCACCGTTGCGCTCCTCATCTACATCGTCCTCTTCTCGGGGATGGTCGTGAAGCACCGCGCTACGATGCAAAAGTGACTTCAGCCGAAATTCACCTATGGGAAAACCGCTCGCCTTCACTGACGAGCGGTTTTTATTTCGATATTCAGCGGTTAAGCTCCTTCTCTTGCGCAAAAATCCGCAACACTAACGACTAATGGATCCTCGGGAAAATGCCGCAAATTTCCCGTTACCAGAGTTGCTTGGCAATACTTAGCCACTTCGAAAAACTTCTTATCACCCTGATCGATGAATTCGACCTTCAGCGGAGGCACTGCAACAAGGTACGCTTCAGACAAGAGGCCTTCGAGAAAAGAGCCTACATACGCGGCATTCAGATGAAACTTTGGACGGAGCAAAATATTTCGATATTCCTCCAGAATCCTAAGGTCGTAGCACAACCGATAGCGTTCAGCGAGGACCTGCCCCACAAGCCATGCAGGCCGACCAGCGGGAGTCAGTATGGCTGAGACCAGAACATTGGTATCCAAAACGATCCGCATTATTCCTCGCTTTGTGCCTGTTCTTCACGGACAGCACGGATTTCAGAGTCAATCTCTTCTCGTGTATAGAAACCTTGCTGGGCAGCCTGTTTGCGCAAAGCTTCAAAGGCCATCATAGCCTTGGCCTGGCGAACCGCACGAACCGTATCTTCGAAACTTCCGTCCGTAATATTGAGCATCAGGGCGGCCGGACGTCCGTTATTCGTGACGACCACTTCTCCGTCAGCTGCCAACTGATCCCAAAGTACCTTCGGCGTGGATCTGAGCTCTCGAGTCGTATAAAACTTCATGACACCTCCTTTTTTCTTGCAGACAATCGTATACACGATTGTCTGCACTTAGTGTACCAGAATACAGGGACGTGTCAACTAAAATAGGCGGGATCTCGCAGACTTAGTCGTCCGCTTCTCGTTGCGGACGGCTCTATTTTTCCCTACTTTCAGGCGCAGAAGCGGCTCGTCGGAACGAGTTTGTAGAGACGATCGCCCGTGCGCACGCGCTCCGAAACGACGAACGTGGGTTCGTCTCCCTTCCCCGCCGACGTGATCGGGACTTCCTCGAGAAGCATCCCTTCCACGCGTCCGGGGACGGCGCCCGAAGTGGGGCCGATCACGACGAAGCGGTCCCCCTCTTCGATCGTCTGCGTTTCGATCTTGAAGCAGGCGACGCCCGCCTTCGGGTAGTAGTTGATGCAGCGCCCCACGTAGACCTTCTTGTCGGTCGCGTGCGAGCCGTCCGCCATCGTCCGCTCGATCGACTGCGCCCCCATGTACCAGCCTTCCCAGAAGCCGCGGTTGAAGACGCGCCCGAGCCGCAGATCCCAGTCGGCGCGGTCTGCCTCGGCCCAACGGCCGTCAAGCACGGCTTCGAGCGCCTCGCGGTAACACTCGACCGTCGTGCGCACGTATTCGGGGCTTCGCGCACGGCCTTCGATCTTGAAGACCTTGATTCCGGCCGCGACCATCTTGTCCATGATCCCGATCGTCTTCAGATCCTTGGGCGACAAGAAACGGGCGCCGTCGAAGTCGATCACGTCGCCCTTCTCGACGTCTTCAAGACGGTACTTGCGGCGGCAAACGTGCTGACATTCGCCGCGGTTGCCGCTTTTCCCGCGCAGGAAGTAGCTCAGATTGCAGCGGCCGCTCACCGCCATGCAGAGTGCTCCGTGGCAGAAGCATTCGATTCGGAGGGGCTTGCCGCTCGGACCGCGCACGTCCTCGCGCTTCACGGCGTCGGCAATGTCGGCGATGTCGTCGAGACTCAGTTCGCGCGCGAGGACGACGACGTCGGCAAACTGCGCGTAAAAGCGAAGGGCCCGGAAGTTCGAGATGCTCAGCTGCGTCGAGAGATGCACGGGAAGCCCGAGCGAACGGGCGCGCTCGATCACGGCCGAGTCCGACGCGATGACGGCGGAAACGCCCGTCTCGGCCGCTCGGTCGAGCATGCGGTCCATGAGCTCGAGTTCCTGCTGATAGACGATGCTGTTGAGCGCGAGATAGGCTTTGGCGCCGGCGTCGCGGCAACGTGAAACGATTTCGGGGAGATCGTCGAGCGTGATGCTCGAAGCCGAGTGCGAGCGCATGTTGAGGGCGCCCGCCCCGAAGTAGACGGAGTCGGCGCCTCCCGCAAGCGCTGCGGCGACGGCGTCGAGGCCGCCCGCGGGCGCCATGATTTCATAGCCTTCCTGAGCGTGAGCGTTGGGCATGGTGTCGGATGGGAGGAATGATGAGAGAGATCCGACAATCTAGCACAGTCGCCGACCGCCTAGAGCACGCTTTGCGTGCGCGGGATCAATGGGCGAACGCAATGAGGAGAACGCCCGCCACCATCGAGACGAGCCCCGAAATCTTCGTGAGGCTCAGGTGTTCCTTGAGGAGAATCGCGCCCACGATCACGCCCACCATCATCCCCACTTCGCGGGTCGGCGCGACGTAGGCCAAGGGCGCCATCGTCATGGCGCAGAGAACGAGGATGTAGCCGCCCGGCGACCCCACCGTGACAACCCAGAGGGCGCGGCGGCTCACGGGGTTCTTCCAGATGGAGCGGACCTGTTCGCGCCAGTCCTTCATGGCGAGCATGAAGGGCGTCATCACGATCGCACGCACGACGATCGAGGGGAAATAAAAGCTCGCCGGCGTGAGTCCCGTGTCGCGCTGCACGGCCCAGGCGTCGCAGAAGGAGTAGCCCGCGATGCAGACGCCCGTGAGCAACCCCCAGAAGATCCCCGTGTGCACGCGGGAGAGATCCGCCCCCTTGTCGGTGCGAAGCGTGAGGAGAACGACGCCCGCCAGAATCGCGAAGATCCCGCACCAACCCGTGAGGCTCGGGGCGTCACCCAGAATGACGACCGCCGAGAGCACCGTGATGAGAGGCCCGGCGCCGCGCGCCGTAGGATAGACGATCGAGTAGTCGGACTTCTTGTAGCCGATCTGCAGAACGAGCGCGTAGACGACGTGGATCGGAGCGGAAATGAGGATCACGAACCACCCCGTGGGCGTGATGCGCGTGAGCGCCTGAGGGTCCCACAGGAGAAGAAGCGGAATCGTAATGACGGAGGTAAGCAGGTAGACGAGCCACCAGATCGCTCTGCCGCAGTTCGCTTTTTTCAGGTGGTAGTTCCACGTCGCGTGACAGCACGCGGCGGTGAGTACGAGCAGCAGAGCGAAAAAAGACATGGCGGCCTCCTCCGGGTGGATTCAACCACTATACGGAGCGCCCTTGAAGCCAGCGTTAAGTTTTCAAAAACGCAGGCTCAAGCGGAAAAGCAACCCTCGGCCGCAAGGCGGCTTGCGAGCGAGGTTTGATGGCGTTGCGCGGGCGCGCGGCGAATCGGGCGCGGCGCATCGGCCGCCTTTACGACGCGGACGCTTCCATCCTCGTCGATCGTGAATTCCACGCGCGAAGCGCCGGCCTGCAAGCCCAAAAACTCCCGAACGTCCTTCGGAATCGTAACCTGACCCTTGATCGTGAGGCGATTTGCCATGTTTGCTTCTCCTCTTTAGCCGTCTTCAGGACCTTTTCCTCGGTGCGGCAATCCGGAACAAATCCACCGTTGACTTTTGATTTTCCTTTTTGGCGGCAACAAAAAACTCCCGCCGTGCATGCACCGCGAGAGCCGTCGCCCGTATCTTTGCCCGATCATGTCGGGCCACATTCGATCGTCGGACCGAAACCACCTTGCCCGGGTCGGGCAGGTTGGCGTGAAGCATACGCTTCAACTCGGAATGCATGTCTTGTCAAGATAGCACGAAAACTCCCTCCGCGCCATAAGGAAAAGAGCTTAGGCTCATTTCCCCGCGCCGCCGAGGAGCACCGCCACCGGACGCGCGCGTCGGGCCTGCGGGCGGAAGGGCGTGAGCACTTCGTCGGCCTTTCGTCCCTTTCGCGACGGGAAATAGGGGTGCGAGAAGATCGGATCGTAAAAGCGCTGGGCGGGCGGCACATAGGAGCGGGCGAGTTCGCGCGCAGCCTTTTCGTCTTCGGGCGTATCGATGCGGTCGTCGCCCCCGCGGCGGCGCTCGAAGCGGTCGCTTCGGCGCGGACGCTGCGGCGACATGTCGATGACCTTGAACTTCTGGTTCGTGAACTTTTCGATCGCCTCCACGGCCTTGACGTCGTCCTCGGTCGTGATCATCATCGCGAGGCCCTTGAGGCCGGCGCGGCCCGTGCGGCCGATGCGGTGCACGTAGTCTTCGGGATTGCCCGGGACGTCGAAGTTGATGACGAAGGGGAGTTCCTTGATGTCGAGCCCGCGGGCGGCGACGTCGGTCGCGACGAGCACGTGCACCGTGCCCTCGCGGAAGGCGGAGAGAGCCGCCTGACGTTCGTCCTGCGTCTTGTCGCCGTGAATTGCGTCGGCTTCGACGCCGTAGTTCTTGAGCATGCGCGCAAGACGCCGGCAGGTTTCCTTCTTGTTGACGAAGACGATCACCTGCTGCATGGCCGAGGCGCCCGGGCCCTTCGTCTTCAAAAGCTGCACGAGGGCGTCCGCCTTCACGCGGCTCCCGACGCGGTAGACCTCCTGCGTGACGGTTTCGGCCGTCTGATTGTCGCGGGCGACTTCGACAAGCACGGGATCGGGCTTGAGGAAGTTCGTCGCGAGCTTCTTGATCTCGGGCGAGAAGGTGGCCGAGAACATGAGGCTCTGCCGGTTGGTCGGAAGAAGCTTCAGGATGCGGGAGATGTCGGGCAGGAAGCCCATGTCGAGCATGCGGTCGGCTTCGTCGAGCACGACCACCTCGACCTGCGAGAGCTGCACGGACTTTTGTTCGATGTGATCGAGAAGACGTCCCGGCGTCGCCGTAAGGACTTCGATCCCTCGGCGAAGCATGTCAGCCTGCGGACGGATGTCGACGCCCCCGTAGACCACGCCCACGCGAAGCGGCGTGTCCTTGGCGTAGGCTTCGAGGTTTTCCGAAACCTGGACGGCGAGTTCGCGCGTTGGCGTCAGAATGAGGGCGCGCACCGGATGGCGCGCGGGCGACATCGAAGTGTTCGCCTTCGGTAGAATGCGCGCGAGAAGCGGCAGTCCGAAACCCGCGGTCTTGCCGGTCCCCGTCTGCGCCGCACCCATCACGTCGCGGCCGCAAAGGACGACGGGGATGGCCTTTTCCTGAATCGGCGTGGGCGTTTTGTAGCCCATGCGTTCAATGGCGGAAAGGAGGCGCGGATCAAGATGAAAATCGGAAAAAGACGGCATCTGCGGGAATGAATGTCCGAAGGACGAAGAGAAAGGGAGGCATGGTGGGCCCGCTGGGACTTGAACCCAGGATCGCCAGATTATGAGTCCGGTGCCTTAACCAACTTGGCTACAGGCCCGCCAAAGACGAAACATTGTACAGAACTTCACCGGCAAAAAGCGCCCGACCCCCGCGTTTTGACCGTTTTTTACGCTTGCGGGGCGCAAAAAAACGGGCCGACCACCTTCGATCGACCCGAAACCCTTAGCAAAAACGAAGACGGGATCCAACCTTGCGTCTTCGCGGAGAACGCTTTGCTTTCTGAAAAGGTATCACCTTTCCTCCCTTTCGATCCAGCCTGGAAAACGAGAGGCGTTTTCCAAAATCTTAAACACTACTTTGCACGACGCGACAAAGTGAAGGATTTCCCTTCGCGGAAGCCGCAAAGCGAATCCACGACCAAACGTTTTGCGGTCATGTTCAGTACGCAAAAGAAGTTCCTGCGTACAGAATCGTGACCGATGATCAGCCACTCACACCTGGCTATAAACTGGTGGATGAACACTCCCCCGCCAACGCTACGCGTTTGTCAAGGGATTCCGGTTTCACAGCCAAGGTGGACACAGGAAGATTTCCCGTGTCCGGCATAGGCTCCACCGGCTTCGCAGCTCCGACATCGCCGGAACGCATTACGGTTCGGGGCGTCCCACCCCTACCTTGTCCTTTCGATTCGCCTTTCTTGCGCATGCGCAGAAGGCGCTTTCGTTCTTTGGACTTCTGTTGGTCATCAAAAATCTGCTTTACAGCCCGCGCCGCGATGTTCATCGCCGCAACCTGATCCGCAGTGAGTTGATGATCTTCATTGAATCGGCAGTCGGGGTTCGTGCATGCAAAGTGCGCCTGGTCAGGGCGATTGCTGCGATGTGTGTGCCCGCACTTCGGGCATTGCTGACTGCTGTAAGCGGCGGGCACGGTAACGACAAGTTTGCCGTGCTTCAGCGCCTTGTATTGGGTATAGGCCAACGTGCGGCCCCACGCGGCCTCAAACTGGATGGCCCGGTTCAGACCGGCCTTCGCCGCTCGTCCATTGTGTTGCGATTTGCCCGCCTCATTGAACTTCGGCTTGGGGGCGGCCATCATGGCCTCGACTTTCAGATCTTCAAAAGCGATCACATCCACGTTGGGAAGAGAGACCAAGGCATGCGAAGTCTGATGTGCAAGGTTCTCCCGCACATTGCGCCCATACGTATTCGCATCATTGATCTTTATGCGTGTTTTGCGCCAACCCGAGCTATGCAGAACTTGCCGCGCCAGCTTCTTTTGACACTTCTTGATGCGTTTACCCTTGTGACGCATTCTTGCCTTCTGAGTGCGCGTAAGCCTGAATCCCTGCGTCTGCGTCTGCAAGGGCGTTACGACTCCTCTGTCACAACCGACCGTACGCTCCAACAGCTCTTCAGGTGTCTTCATTCTCAGGCGCGCCCGGATTTCGTCTTCCGTCTCAGGATAGCGATCCTCATCGCTGGCCTTGGGAGAACAGAAAGACACAAAGAGCCTGCTTCCCTTCGTCTTGATGTGAACGGAATTCGGCATTTCGAAGGGGCGGTGCGCCTTGAAACGGATGCGGGCGACTTGTTGTTCTTTCACCCACAAGGTGAGTTCGAACCATTTGTCGCGCAATTGTCTGATTGAGAAGAGATCCGAGGTGAGCCAGAGATGCCGGTCGGCAGCCTTGATGCGTTTCGTTTTCGGTCTTTTCGCCAAGCCCGCTTTGGCTTGTCTGACGGCCTTGTAGTAGAGCACGGCACCGATTCGCAGAACCTCCGGAGGAACTGACTCGAGCCACTCCAAATAACGCTTCCTTGTATAAGGATTCGTGATTAGATGCGAATACTTCTGATCGGCGTCCGGCATCTCTCCGCCGAAAATTTGGGCGAATCGATAATGGTAACGAGCTTCCTCAACCTTGGAGTTATACACGAGCGCCTGCCCCGCCGACCACGTAAAGTAGACCTCGGCGGAGGTCTTACTGACAAACTCTGCGGAAAAGCGGTAGCCGTAGCTCATGCGTCGAAATCTATTGAACCAGTGGTGATAACAGAGTATTACACATTTTATATGCCCACGCTCGATAGGGTCTTCACGTAGGTGAAATTCGACTTTCATCTGTTCTGATGAAGGCACCGCCGTTGTCCCCATTGTTGTCAATCGCTTCGTTGAAATTGAATAAAAACAACGGGCTTTGAATGCGAAAAGGAAGCGTTCACCCCAAAGAGTGCAACTACGGATCTGAGACAAACCCACCGGAATTCTCTTGCGCGCCGCGAGCGGGCGCGTGCAGCGGCCCGCGGGCGTAGCCGACGGGCCGCTGCACGTCTCCGAAGAAATCCGCTTCCAGTACGACCTCAAATAAAATGCCCCGCCGGATATCTCCGACAGGGCATTTTGCCGTTCGTACGCTCTTTTAGTTCAGGTAGTCGCTCAGGCGCGCCTGGAAGTCGGGCGTGCGAAGCTTGCGGATCGCCTGCGTTTCGATCTGACGCACGCGCTCGCGCGTGAGGCCCAAAGCGCGGCCCACTTCCTCGAGCGTGTGGTCGACGTTGCTGCCGATCCCGTAGCGAAGACGAAGCACCTGGCTTTCGCGCGGGGTGAGTTCGTCAAGAGACTTCTTCACCGACTCGATCATGGAGACGCCCTGGAAGCGGCGGCTCGGATCGTCCGTTTCGTCGCCGCGCACGAAGTCGAGCTTCGTCGCGTCTTCGTCGTCCCCGATCGGCGCGTCGATCGATTCGACCGAACGCATCGCCTGCGTAAGGAGCTGCACCTTCTGCAGAGGAATGTCGTTGTCCTCGGCGATTTCGTGTTCGGTCGGCATGCGGCCGTTTTCCTGCAGGAAGCGCTGCTTGTAGCGGCGGATCTTGTTGTAGGACTCGGTCATGTGCACCGGAATGCGGATCGTGGCGCCGAAATCGGCCACGGCGCGCGTAACCGACTGACGCACCCACCAGGTCGCGTAGGTCGAGAACTTGTAGCCGCGGCGGTATTCGAACTTGTCGACCGCCTTCATGAGACCGATGTTCCCTTCCTGAATAAGGTCGGTCATGGCGAGCCCGCGGTTGACGTAGCCCTTGGCAATCGAAATCACGAGACGCAGGTTCGCCTCGATCATCTTGGCCTTGGCCTGGCTCAGGTTCGTCTGCGCAAGACGCACCGCGCGCGAGAGTTCACGCTGCTCGCAGATGTTCATCATCGCGGCGGCGGCGAGGTCGCGCAGGACCGCCTGCTCTTCGCGAACGACCGGAAGCGCGCGCTCGAGCGCTTCGCTCCAGGGATGTCCCTCCGCGACGAGCGCCTCAAAGAAGCCCTCGACCGTGCAGTCCTTCGTGAGGTATTCGACGGCGTCCTTCTGCGGGACGCGGCACTGCTCGACCATCACGGTGCGGATGCGCTTGAGCGATGCGTTCACCTTGGCCATGTGGGCGTCGATCGTGTCGGTCAGGTGCGTGACGCACTTCACCGAGAAGCGGATCGGGCTCAGGAGCTGAACGATCTTGGCGCGGCTCTTTTCATACTTCGCAAAGCCTTCGGGATCGGCGTGGTATTCCTCGAGCTTGGCGAGTTCCTTCGCGCAGCGCTTGAAGATCGAAATCGCGCGCTTGCGCATTTCTTCGAGCTGCTCGCTCGTCATGGCCGCGGCGCCGATGTCGGTCGTCGAATCGTCCGCCTCGGCGTCGACTTCTCCCTCGTTGACGTAGGTGTCGGTGAAGCCGTCCACCACGGCGTCGACGCTCGTTTCGCTGTCCTTGAGGACTTCGGCGTAGTGGAGCAGCTCGCGAACGGCCATCGGATACTGCAGAAGCGACGTCACGAGTTTGCCCGTGAACATTTCGATCGACTTGGCGACTTCGATTTCACCCTGACGCGTCAGAAGCTTGTGGCTCCCCACCCCGCGCAGGTAGGCGCGCAGCGGATCTTTCGAGAGCCCCGCCGATTCTTCGGGCGTGAGCATCATTTCGACTTCGTCTTCGTCGAGGTCGTCCCCGTCGTTGAGGCTGCCGTTGGCGACGAGGTCGTCCGCATCGGGCGGCGCGTCGAAGACCTGGATCCCGAAGCGCACGAGCCCTTCGGTCACTTCCTGCAGATGCTCTTCCGTACGAAGGGCTTCTTCGGGGAGGTGGTCGTTGATTTCCTCGATCGTCACCCAGCCGCGGCTGCGGCCGAGACGAACGAGCGCACCGTAGCCGTTGCCCGCGTCCTTCTTGCGGGCGCGGTGCACCACGGGGGCGCGGGGCTTTTCGGCTTCTTCGCCGAGATCCTCGTCGGAGGCGTCCGCACGAACCTCGTCGGCCTCATCGTCCTCCCAGTCGGACTGCGTCAACTCTTCCCCTTCGAGCCCCTCTTCCTCGAGCGTTTCCTCCTCGTCGAGGTCGATGTCGGCATCAAAAGCGTCGTCACTCGTCTTCATCAATCAATAATCCTTTTGATTCAAACGCGCCGAATGCGTTGCCGGGTTCGGCCGTTTGACGGTGTTTTTTCAGCATGGCAACGTGGCACGCGCGAAAAAAGCGCCTTCGGGGGGCCGGTCCGCATCCGTCGGCCGCCCTGCGTGTCGTGAGATGGGCCGGGTCGACGGGGGACGCGCCGAAGGTCGGGCGTGCGGTCCGCAACGGTCTGCGCAGAGCGCAAAAATCCCCCCACCCCCGCTTTGCAAAGCGGCGGCCGAGGTCGGGAGTTGCGGACGAAAAGGCGCATAGGATACTACGAAACCCAGGGCCTTTCAACTCAAAGGGCGCGGCGAATCTCTTCGCGCGCGCCCTCTGCGGCCGGACGGAGCCCCCTCCCCGAGGGGGCCTCTGTCACTCTTCCTTCTCGGTGTTTTCGACGAAGCTTCTCAACTTGTCGGCGCGGGAAGGATGGCGGAGTTTGCGAAGCGCCTTCGTCTCGATCTGACGGATGCGCTCGCGCGTGACGTCGAACTGCTTGCCCACTTCTTCGAGCGTGTGGTCCGACGGCATTTCAATGCCGAAGCGCATGCGGAGCACCTTCGCTTCGCGCGGCGACAGACTGTCGAGCACCTGACGGACGGTGTCCGAGAGGCTCGTGTTCTGCACGGCTTCGGAAGGCGCCACCGTCATGGTGTCTTCGAGGAAGTCCCCGAGATGCGAATCGTCGTCGTCCCCGATCGGCGTTTCCATCGAGATCGGTTCCTTGGCGATCTTCATGATCTTGAGGATCTTGTCCTCGGGGAGCTGCATGATTTCGGCGAGCTGACGGCTGTCGGGCTCGACCCCGGTCTCCTGCAGCACCTGACGCGTGATGCGGTTCATGCGGTTGATCGTCTCGATCATGTGCACCGGAATGCGGATCGTGCGGGCCTGGTCCGCGATCGAACGCGTGATGGCCTGGCGGATCCACCAGGTCGCGTAGGTCGAGAACTTGTAGCCGCGGCGGTATTCGAACTTGTCGACCGCCTTCATGAGGCCGACGTTCCCTTCCTGAATGAGGTCGAGGAACTGCAGACCGCGGTTCGTGTACTTCTTCGCGATCGAAATCACGAGGCGCAGGTTCGCCTCCGTCATTTCACGCTTGGCGGCGCGGGCCTTGGCTTCGCCCGTGGCCATCTGCTTGTAGGTCGTCAGAAGTTCCGGGATCGACATGAAGACGTCGCGCTCAAGGTTCGCAAAGGCGCGCTGCTCTTCTTCGATCGTGGGACGGATGCGCTCGAGCGTAGCCGTCTTCTCGGGCATGCGGCGGATGACCTCGTCCATCCAGGTGAGGTCGGTCGCATGGTCGACGAATTCCTTGAGGAACCACTCGCGGTTGAGGCCGAGACGGCGCACGAGCTCGTTGTAGATCGCCTTTTCGCGGTTGCGGATGCCATCGACCGTCGTGCGCAGCGTTTCGCAGAGGCGGTCGGCCGTCTTCGCCGTGAAGCGAAGACCCATGAGTTCCTGCTGAATGGCGTCCTGGTACTCGGCGAGCTTCGGGCTCTTGGGACCGTTTTCGTTGAATTCCGCCTTGAGGGCCTCGAAGTGCGCTTCGACGCGCGAGAAGACTTCAAGACTCTTTTCGCGAAGTTCGGCGAGCTGTTGCGAGGTCATGGCGGAGGCGCCCATGTCGGTTTCGTCTTCGTTGTGACCGATGACGTTCGCTTCGTCGTCGGGCAAAACGATGCCGTCGATCACTTCGTCGATCGCGGTCGTTCCCTCGCGGATGCCCTTGGCGAGTTCAAGCACGGTGCGGATCGTCACCGGGCAGCGCGCGATGGCGAGCACCATGTGCTTCAAGCCGTCTTCGATGCGCTTGGAGATTTCGATTTCGCCTTCGCGCGACAAAAGTTCGACCGACCCCATTTCGCGCATGTAGATGCGCACGGGGTCCGTCGTGCGGCCGAATTCGCTGTCGACCGTCGAGAGGGCGGCTTCGGCTTCCTCTTCGACGTCGTCCTCGCTCACGACGGCGGCGTTGCCCTGCATGAGAAGTTCGTCCTCGTCGGGCGCACGTTCGTACACCTGAATGTTGAGGGTCGCCATCATGCTCACGATCGATTCGATCGCGTCGTCGTCGATGAGGCCGGTCGGAATGTTGTCGTTGATTTCGGAGTAGGTGACGTAGCCGCGCTCCTTGCCCATGCGGATGAGCTTGAAGAGCTTCGAGCGGCGGTCTTCGGTCGATTCCTCTTCCGAACCGTAGCCCTTGGCGAGAACGTCGCGCACGTTGCGGTCCTTGCCGTTCTTCGCCTTGCGGCCGCCCTTGCGGGCGTCGGTTTCGGCTTCGGGAAGTTCCGGAATGTCGGGAATGTCCTCGGCGTACTCTTCGTCGCCGTCGCCTTCGTCGACCACGTCGATGTAGGCGTCGTCGGAAGCGGCGTCAAAGTCATCCTCGCCTTCGTCGTCATCGGACTTGGCCTTCTTCGCGCTCTTCTTGCCGCGCTTCTTCGGAGCGGTCTCGGCCTTGGCGGCCTTCTTCGCACGCGTCTTGCGCGCGGGCTTCGCTTCCTTTTCCTCGGCTTCGGCGGGCGTTTCTTCGGACGCAGTCGCGTCGGAAGCGGCCGTTTCCGTCACGGGCGTTTCGGCTTCAGGTTCGGCCGCCTTCTTCGTCTTGCGGCGGCGAGCGGGTTTGGCGGGTTCTTCGGGCGCCGATTCGATCGACAGGGTCAGCCCCGCCGTCTGTTCGATCGCCTGCGTCTCGGCCTTCGTGCGACGAGCGCGCTTTTTGGGCGCCTTCGTTTCGTTTTCGGTCGCAACCGCCTGCACGGAGTCTTTTTCGGACTTCTTCGATGCCATGCCTTTCCTCATTTCTTTAAGGTGGACGCAGCCCCGTCTTCGCCTTCCCACTAGGAAAACCCCTAATCGGGGTCCAAATGCGCCTTCGGAGCCTATCTTAAGAATTGTGCCATACGCATCCCCATAGCGGGGCATACCGCGTGAAACAATCAGGAAAAACACGGAGATCGCCCCTGATTCGCATCAAGGGCGCTCGGCCTTTCTCCCGAGACTCAATAGTCGTCAGCAGGCGCGTCGTCATCAAAAGTGTAGGGAACGTCCTCCTCTTCGCCGTCCGCCGTCGACAAATAGTCGGCCGGGACGTCGTCGGGAGGGGGCGCATTGTCGTCAAGCCAGTTTTCATCGGCCGAGACGCCGTTTTCCGCCGGGGCGGCCCGGCGCGAACGAAGGGCCTCAAGGGCTTCGACCACGGCGGAGGGCTTCGCGGGCGCGACCTGCGCAGGCTTCGGCGCGGCGCCCTCCGCAGAGGCGTCCTCGTCCTCGGGCTTCATTCCGAAGAGCATGGCCTGGAGCGCGCGCACCTTCGGATTCTTGTCGAGCACCATGCCGCCGCCGTGCCCTTCCTTCCGGTCGCGCTTTTGCAGGTATTCGTAGGCCTTTTCGGTATCGCGGCGAAGCCGGTACTGAAATTCCGCCTTCTGCGTCTCAGAAATGAGCCGATCGAGTTCGGTTTTGCGCTCGACCATGCGGCGCAGTTCCGCCTCGTCCTTTTCGTCGCGCACGACGAGCGTCTGCACGCGAAGCTTCACGCGTTCGAGTTCGAGCGTGAGGAAATTGCGCCGAATTTCAAGGCGCGCCCCCTCTTCCGGGGTTTCGAGGAGCATCTCGCCCGCAAGCAGTTCTTCGTAGACGGAGGCCCACTCGCTTTCCGAAAGGAGCGAGAGAAGCGTCGCCGCGTGGTTCGACCCCGGCGCCTCGTCCTCGAGCACCGCGGCCGCGCGCCAGACCTCGATGATCTGCTGCGCGACGGGCTGGTTGCTCCCGAGGAACTCCTCTTCGATCACGCCGGAAAATTCGTTGATGAGGACCGGGTGCGCAAGAAGGAGCTGCAGGATGCGCTCGCGGAAGTCCGCGACCGTGATGCGGGGTTCGGGCGCGTAGTATTCGCGCCGCTGCCAGCGCGGAAAGCCGTAGCCCGGGCGTTCGTAGCCGCCGAACGATCCGTAGCCCGTCCCCTGGGGACGGAAGCGTCCGTCGTAGCGGGGGCGCGGCGCGGGAGGCATCGCCACCGCGGGAGGAGGCGTGACGAGACCATACTGGCGCTGAATTTCGTCGGTCGAGACGCGGGCGATCGCGGCGATTTCCTCGATGAGGGCGAGCCGCAGCATCGGAGCCTTCGTCATTTGCAGCGCGAAGGCCTTGCCTTCGGCCACGACCTTGGCGCGGTCCTCCGCATAGAGAAGATCCTTGCCGTCAAGGAGCAGGCTCTTGGCGAAGTCGACGAGCCCCAAGGCGCGGCGGATTTCCCGCTCGAAGGCCTCGGGGCCCTCGGCCTTGATGAGACTGTCGGGGTCGTGCTCGGGCGGAAGCAGAATGAAGGCCGCCTTCTGCACGTCCGTGATGACGGGAAGCGCCGCCTCAAGCGCGCGGCGCGCGGCCTTGCGGCCTGCAACGTCGCCGTCGAACGAAAAATAGACCTGATCCGAAATCTTGAGGAGCTTTTGCACGTGCTCGGACGTAATCGACGTGCCGAGCGCCGCGACGCTTTCTTCAAACCCCGCCTGCGAGAGCTGGATCACGTCCATGTACCCTTCGCAGACGATGGCACGGCCCTTGCGGTGGATGAATTCGCGTCCTTCAAAGAGCCCGTAGAGTTCGCGTCCCTTGTGGTAGATCGGCGTCTCGGGGCTGTTGATGTACTTGGGCTGCTCGTCCTTCTTGAAGGTGCGCGCACCGAAGCCGATCACGTGCCCCTTCACGTTTCGGATCGGGAACATCAGCCGGTCGCGGTAAGCGTCGTAGCGACGGTCGTTCTTTTCGATCAGAAGACCGCACTCGACGAGCTCGGGCGAACCGTAACGCTCGCCCCAAAGCTTCTGCAGCGCGTGCCAGCCTTCGGGGGCGTAGCCGAGATGAAATTTGGCGGCGGTCTCGCCGCTGATCCCGCGACCCTTCAGATAGTTGATCGCCTTTTCGCTCTTTTTGAGCTCGCCCGCATAGTAGCGGGCGGCGTCGGCCATGTATTCGGTGAGGCTCTTCTGACGGGTTTCGCGCTCGATGTCGCGGGGACTGCGCCGCTCGCGCGGCACCTCCATGTTGTAGAAGCCCGCGAGCTTTTCGACGGCCTCGGGAAATTCGAGGCCCTCGTAGCGCATGAGAAAGCCGATGGCGTTGCCGGCGACGCCGCAACCGAAGCACTTGAAGAACTGCTTGGTCGGACTGACCGAGAAGGAAGGCGTCTTTTCCTTGTGGAAGGGACAGCACGCCTGATAGTTCTTCCCCGCCTTCTTGAGCGGCACGTAACGCCCCACGACGTCGACGATGTCGGCGCGGTCAAGGAGCTGCGAAATGAAACGCTCGGGGATCATACGGCGGGAAGAAAGAGGTATTAGGGATGGAAATCAGAGCGTAGCACGCCTGGCGTACGTCCGCACCGACAAAAAAACGACCGGGGCCGCCTGTGCGATCCCGGTCATTTTCTGTTTTGCTGTTTCACTTCTTGCAAAGAAGAAAAACGGCTGTGCGTTCTTGGGCGCGAGGGAATCAGGAAGCGAGCTTCGCCTTGACGAGACGGGACACCGTTCCCATGTCGGCCTGACCGAGCACGCGGGGCTTCACGAGGGCCATGACTTTGCCCATCGCGGCCATGCCGCTCGCGCCCGATTCGGCGACGGCTTCGTCGATGATGCGGCCGATTTCCTCTTCGCTCATCTGAGCGGGGAGATAGGCTTCGAGCACATCGATTTCGGCCTGTTCCTTGGACGCGAGGTCTTCGCGTCCGCCGGCACGGTATTGCTGAACGGAGTCGCGGCGCTGCTTGACCATCTTTGCGATGACCTGCATCACGACCGCGTCGTCGGCTTCGATTCGTTCATCCACTTCACGCTGCTTGATCGCGGCAAGGAGCAAACGAATCGTGCTCAGACGCGCGGCTTCGTGCGAACGCATCGCCGCCTTCATATCTTCGCGGATTCTGTCCTTAATCATCACCATCCTTCGTGAGGGAAAAGTTTTGAGTGTCGAAGGGAGAAGTCCCTTCGCGAACGAATTCGGGGGTAAACCGAATTAGTAGAGCTTCTTGGGCAGCATCATGCTGCGAAGACGCTTGTAGTGGCGCTTGACGGCGGCAGCCTTCTTGCGCTTGCGTTCGGCGGTGGGCTTTTCATAGAACTCGCGGGCGCGGAGTTCCGTGAGAAGGCCGGACTTTTCAATGGTGCGCTTGAAACGGCGGAGGGCCACTTCAAACGGTTCGTTTTCTTTGACGCGAATGGTAGGCATTCAAACCTCAGTTGTGTGATGACCCGGAAATGACTATGGACAAGGGTGACGTTCTGGTTCCGGGGCAAGAACGGTCACAGGAAAGTAGAGGATTTTGCCACAAACCGAAGGTTCACTGCAAACCGTTGAGCACAATTTTTTCCCATCCCGCATGCGGAAAATCTCTACAATGCCCACACTATGCTTATTCTCGGTATCGAATCCTCCTGCGACGAAACGGGCGTGGCCCTGATTTCGGACAAGGAAGGGCTCCTTGCGGACGCCCTCCACACTCAGATCGACATGCACCGCGCCTACGGAGGCGTGGTGCCCGAACTCGCGAGCCGCGACCACATCCGCCGCGCGGTGGCGCTTGCCGACGAAGTCCTCGCCAAAGCTGGAAAGCGCCGCGAAGACTTGGACGGCATCGCCGTGACGGAAGGCCCGGGGCTTGCCGGCGCCCTTCTCGTGGGGGCGTCCGTCGCGCACGCCATCGCCTGGGCGCTCGAAATCCCGGTGATCGGCATTCATCACCTCGAAGGCCACCTTCTTGCGGCGCGCCTTGCGGACCCGAAGCCGGAATTTCCCTTCCTCGCCCTTCTCGTCTCGGGCGGACACACGCAGATCATGCGCGTCGAATCCTTCGGACGCTACGAAATGCTCGGGCAGACGCTCGACGACGCCGCGGGCGAAGCCTTCGACAAGACGGCGCAGCTTTTGGGCCTCCCCTATCCCGGCGGACCCGCCGTGTCGGCTCTCGCAGACAAGGGTCGTTCGGGCGCCATTGAACTCGCGCGCCCCATGATTCACAGCCCGAATCTCGACATGAGCTTCTCGGGGCTCAAGACGAGCGTCCTCACGGCCGTTCGCAACGCCCCGAATCCCGAGGACGAAGTCTTCCGCGCGGATCTCGCGCGCGGGTTCGTCGACGCCGTCACCGACGTGCTCGCGGCAAAGTTGATCCGCGCCATGAAGCAGACGAAATTGAAGCGCGTCGTCGTGGCGGGCGGGGTTTCCGCGAACCGTCAATTGCGCGAGCGCCTCATTTCGGAAGTGAAGAAGCGCCGCGGCGAAATCTTCTTCCCGCCCATGCGCCTTTGCACCGACAACGGCGCCATGATCGCGGCGGCCGGGCTCGCGCGCTTCGAGCGCATGACGCCCGAAGCCCTCGAGAGCCTCCGCGGCAAGGGCGCCTTCGGGGTCAAACCCCGCTGGCAACTAACCGACACGGAACGCCTCTGACAAGACGGCCGAACTTCGCAAGGAAGTTCGGCCGTTTGTTTTTCCGCGCAGAGAGCGTCAGTCGGTCGTTCCGGCAGACGCTTCGTCCGCTTTGACCGTCTTCTTCCTGCTTCTTTTCTTTGCGGGCTTGCGTTCCGCTTCGGCTCGTTCAACCTCCGTCACTTTTTGCTGATAAAGCTTCATAAGCGCGGCGACGATTTCGCCTTCGATAGCGTCCGGTTTAAAGCCGTACGCCGCCAGAACAGCAGCGTCGTTGGCACGGTGCGCTTTGCGAAGTTCCGCGGGCATCGTAGTTTCGTCATAAAAGTCTGCCAGACTGGAGTCCGGATAGAGCGCGCGGGCGTCCAAAATCTCCTGTGCGGTCTTCACGATTCTTGCGCGTTGGGCTTCTGTGGGCTCAGGCCACACAAAGGCGTTGTAGACCAGATCCACCGAATACCGATAATCGCTCTTGAGTCTTCCTGCCACCGTTCGCATCCACCCCATGTGAACGGACGAAGTCAGAACGCCGAAGTGATAAAGCGTCGCACCGGGAAGAATAAAGAGAAGATTACTCGCAATGACGCCAGGCAAGAGAGAAAGCCAGAAGGTTTGCGTCTGTCCTTTCTCGTAGTCCGCCTCTCCTCAGGCCTCGGCAAATCGGCGGGCCGCCCGCTGCTGTTCGGTCGCTTTCACTCGTCGTTCCTTTATGGTCTTCTTGTTGAGTTTCAATATCTTCGGTTGACTTCTTCGCACCGAAACGTACCATTGTATTGTGCCTGGTCACGCTAGAAAAGGGGCCTTTTACGCAGCACCCAAAAGACCTTCGCAGTGCTCGGCGATTCTTCTCACCCCGTAGCGAATCTCCTCTTCCGACGACGTTCCGAAACCCAGAAGCAATCCGTTCATTTTCATGCCGTCACGACAGGAGGCGCTGAGCGGCTGAAGCAAAATGCCGTCCTTGGCGAGTTCCGCGCACAGCGCTCGGTCGCTCACAGGGACAGAGAGTTCAAACGCCACTCGACAACCAAACTGAGCCGGCCAAAGTTTTCCGTAGGGGGAAAGCGTTTCCTCCGCGTTCGCGCGCAACATCTCGAACCGTTGCCGATAGCGCCGATTCAGACGTCGGATGAAACTCTCGTAGGAGTCAGAATCCAAAAATTCGGCAAGAAGTGCTTGAGTATTTTCCGCGGAACCTCGGTCAGACAAGTATTTAACGGCCGTGCAAACTTCCGAAAACGCCTCCGGCAGAACGATATAACCGACACGAAAGCTCGGAGAAATCTGCAAAGAGAAACTGTCCACGTAAACAACGGTTTCGTCCTTTCCCGCGCGTTGCAGAAGCGAACGATACGGATGTCCGCCGAGACTGATGACGCTGTCCGTTCCGTCCTCAATGATCCAACCACCATCCCGGCGCGCCCAGTCAAGAAGAGCCGAAGCGTGATTGTCCGACATCGCAACGCTCATTGGATATTGCGACGCCGGCGAAAGACAAACGCCTTTGGCGTGCGGATTGAGTTCCAGCGCCTTTTCGACATCAAATCCCAGAACGTCAACCGACACGGGCGTTACCGTCAGATTACGAAAGCGAAAGATCGAATCGATCGTCATGTACCCCGGCTCTTCCAGCCATATCGTGTCTCCGGGGGCAAAAAGGACTTCGGCGAGCAAACTCAAACTCTGAACGAAGCCGCTCGTCACGACCACCTGTTCGGGGCGAACTTGGATCCCCTGACTTTTGAACAATCGCCGGCATATTGCGTGCCGCAACGGCAGATAGCCCTGCGGATCGCTGTACGTGTGGTGCAGCCACGGAGAACGGGCAAGTTGAGCCGCGAAGCGGAGGAAATGCTTTTCCGCAATGCAGTTCATGCCGGATGCGTACGTGGTGAGCGGCGCTTTGGTGAAGGTGCGTTGTTCAGGAACCAGCTGCTCGCGAACCCGCGCAGTCTTATCCAAAAGGTTGTGCGACGGGCGCCTGGAGGCGGTGGAGCGGGAGGCATCAGGTGCGGCAGTGTCGACCTCATTCCGCTCGGTTGCGACGTTCGGATCATCGCTGACGAAGAAGCCGGCGCCGCGCCTCGACCGCAACCAGCCTTCATCGGAAAGCAGGCGGTATACATCAAGCACAGTGTCCACGGAAATGCCAAGTTCCTTTGCCATGACGCGAAGGCTCGGAAGGCGGGTTCCGGGGAGCAAACGTTTTTCTCGGATGAAATTTCGGATGCGGCGACCGAGTTGTTCCCCCAGTGGATGCGATCGATCCAACCGGATGAATAGCGTCGCCGGAGCGCCAGCATCGTTGCGGCTTCTTTCTGAAGTCATCGGAAAACTGTTGGGGTCAGATAATTCGAAATTGTAGGGGTTCGAGCGGATCACTGGCAATTAAGATGCCTCTTGCCCACTGAACAAAAAGGAGTTCAAAATGACCTCTATCCCCCGTCGCACCTTTCTGACCGGCCTTGCCGCCGCCGCGGTCGCTCCCTCGGTCTTTGCCGCCGACCAAGGCATGCACCCGCACGCACTTCGCTTCAAAGACCGCGCGATGACCGACCTTAAGGAAATCGAATACACCCTCAAGAAGGCTCGAGTGGGCTCGTTCGCCTTCGTCGACGGCGATGAACCGTATGTCATTCCCTGGACGTACGGATATGACTTCACGGACGGCAAGCTCAAGCTCTACATGCACTGCGCCATCAAGGAAGGTCGCAAGCGTGAGATTCTCAAAAAGAACAACAAGGTCGCGTTCGACATTCACTGCGACCTCGCCAGCGCCATCAACGAAAATGATCCGGGCTCGAGCGGTTGGTCCTACCGCAGCCTCACGGGCGTGGGCCGCATGCGCCAGCTCGAAGGGAAGGAAAAGCTTCACGCGTTGCGCCGCATCTTCGAAAACCAGGCCGGCCGCGTTCCGGACACGGTTAACGAGAAGGCCGCCGCCATGGTCGACGTACTCTGCCTCGATGTGGAGGTGTACTGCGGCAAGCGGGCTGACAAGAAGGAATGCCCGCTGCCCCCGATCGCCTGACGTTTGAGACAGTTTGACTCTCGTTCTCCCGCCGGTGACTACAGCCCCGGCGGGTTCCTTTTTCCAGAGAATTTTTGAGCCCGGGGACTCAGAACCACCAGTTCCCGTCGGGCAGCGCCCCGTCGTCTTCGGACGACGCCAGAGTTGCCAACGCGCTCTCCAGGCAGAGGAGCTTCACGATGCGCCCCGCTCCGCTCTCCGCAAGAAAGGCCCCGTGAAGGGCACCGCCCTTTTCGTCCGCCGCGGTCCAAAAGAGCGCGGCCTTTTCCGGTCCCTCGGCAAAGGTTGCCGTCTCGGCCGCTCCGGCAAGCGGCCGGTCGTTGACGCTTCGGGCGTACGCCGCGCACCAGTCAACAAGGGTCGAAAGTTCCTCGCCCGTCGCCGTCGTCACCCGCAGGTCTTCGCGAAAGAACCGCTCCCACGCGTCGCACCGCCCCTTGGCGAACTCTTCCTTAAACCAGAGGCTGAGAAGGTCACGGGCACTTTCCATCGATTTTGTTTCGCTCATCGGGTTCCTTCCCTGCGAAAGATCGCGTCAAGCACCTTTCTCTCCGCCGCGGCCAGAGCTGGATCCTCGGGCGCCCTCGGCTGCGGAAGCGTGAGCGCCATGTCGAGCGTGATCGCCCCTTCGTCGAGCACCAGAATGCGGTCGGCGAGACGCACCGCTTCGCGGGCGTCGTGGGTGATGAGAAAGACCGTCATGTCGCTCTTTTCAAAAAGCCGCAGGCACTCGTCCTGAAGCGTAAGGCGCGTGAGCGCATCAAGCGCCCCGAAGGGTTCGTCCATGAGCAGAAGGGCCGGGTCCGAGACGAGCGCCCGCGCGAGACCCGCACGCTGCGCCATGCCGCCCGAGATGACGCCGGGCAACGCTTCCTTCCAGGCAGAAAGCCCCACGCGCTCGAGAACTTCCGCGACGCGGTCGTTTCGTTCCTTTTCCGGAAGATGCCGAACGGCGAGCGCCACGTTTTCCGCGACCGTCTTCCAGGGGAGAAGTTTCGGCTCCTGAAAGACCATCCCGACGCGGGGTGCCGGCGGATCGAATTCGACCCGCCCCGACGTGGGCGCAAGAAGCCCCGCGGTGATTCTCAAAAGCGTGGTCTTGCCGCAGCCCGATCGCCCGAGAAGCGCCGTCACGCTCCCCGCTTCGAGCGTAAGCGTGAGACCGTCGATCGGCGTCACGAAGGCGCCGTCGTCTCTCTTGAAGCGCTGCGTCAGCGAATGAAAGTGAACGCTCACTCCCTTCATTTTCTTTCCTCCGTGCGGGCCCAAGGAACAAGTCGTTCAATGAGGCGCTTGTAGAGCGTGTCGAGCCCCACGCCGAGCAACGCGATCGTGAGAATCCCAACCATCACCACGTCCGTGTGCATGAGCGCGCCCGCGTCTTCAATAAGGTAGCCGAGCCCCGAGCTCGCCGCGATGAGCTCCGCCCCCACGAGCGCGCGCCAGGCGTAGCCGAAGCCCAACCGCAGGCCCGTCAGGATCTGCGGCGCCGCCCCCGGCAGGAGCACGTGGCGAAGTCGTTCGGAAGGCGTGAGCGCGAGATAGTCGGCAAGCTCCCCGTAGCGGACCTCGGCCGCCTTGAGGGCGGCGATCGTCGAGAGATAAATCGGGAAGAAACTCGCCAAAACGACGATCGCGAGTTTGGGCGCCTCGTCGATCCCGAGCCAGAGGATCAAAAGCGGAATGAGGGACAAGGGCGGCACGACGCGAAGCGACTCCAAAACGACGTGAGCGCCCGCTTCGAGTTTGGGGGATCGCGCGAGTACCGCGGCGAGCGTGAGGGCCGCAAGACTCGAGATGCCGTAGCCCGCGAATACGCGCAGAAGCGACGTTCCCGCATGACGAAAGCCTTCGCCCGAGGAAAAGAGTTCGAGGGCGGCCCGACCGACGTCGGCGGGCGGCGGCAGAAGGATCGCCGGAATGGCGCCCCCTCGGGTCACAAGCCACCAGAGCCCCAGAATCAGGAGGGGAAGAATCGAATAACGGAGAAGCCGCATAAGAAGAAGCCCGAAAATCCCGGACCGGGACTTTCGGGCGTGTCGAAGGAAGTTATCAGGCGACGAAGACCAGATCCATCACGAGGAAGACCGGACCGAGGATCCCGACCGACCAGATCATGTAGCCGAAGAAGGTCGGCATCTTGACGCCGCGCTCGTTGCAGATCGCGACCGTCATGAAGTTCGGGGCGTTCCCGATGTAGGTCATGGCCCCCATGAAGACGGAACCGAGCGAGATCGCCATCAGGGTGTGCGAGTGCGTCGTCATGAGTTCCACGGGGTCGCCGCCCGCCAGGCTGAAGTAGGCGAGATAGGTCGGCGCGTTGTCAAGGAAGGCCGACATCGAACCCGTGAGCCAGAAGTAGAAGGTGTTGTTGAACGAACCGTCGGGGTTCGAGACGAGCGCGACGAGCGGCGCGAAGGCACCCTGATCGCTCGCGGCGAGCATCTTGAGAACCGGCACCATGCACACGAAGATGCCGAAGAAGAGCTTGCCCACTTCCAGAATCGGATCCCAGGTGAACTGGTTGGCTTCGCGCACGCTCTTGGCGGTGAGCGCGACGGAGGCGCCGGCGGTGGCGAGGAAGATCACGTCGCGGGCGATGTTCTGCAGCGTGAAGTGCACGCCGAGGAAGGTGAATTCCACGCCCGGATTCCAGATGCCCGACATGAGCACGGCCGAAACGATCACGGCGAGGAAGAGGATGTTGATCTTGCCGTCGATGCCGAAGGCCTTCTTCTCATCGGACGGACGGAATTCGCCCGCGGCCACGTCCTTCTTGAACATGAAGGAGTCGATCGCGAAGTAGATCGCAAGAAGAATCGCCACCGTGAAGATCCACGGCGCAAAGAGGTGTTCGGCCGTCCAGAAGAATTCGACGCCGCGGAGGAACCCGAGGAAGAGAGGCGGATCGCCCAGCGGCGTAAGCGCGCCGCCCACGTTGGCGACCAAGAAGATGAAGAAGATGAAGGTGTGGATCTTGCGCGTGCGCCCTTCGTTCGCGGAAATGAGCGGACGAATGAGGAGCATCGCGGCGCCCGTCGTACCCATGAGGTTGGCGAGCACGGCGCCCAGGCCCAGGAAGGCCGTGTTCACGATCGGACGGCCCACGAAGCTGCCGCGCACGTGAATGCCGCCCGCGACCGTAAAGAGGGCTCCGACGAAGATGAGGAAGGGCAGATAGTCGGCGAGGAGAATGTGGATCACCTCGTCAAAGGCGGCGGAGGCGCCGAATGCGATCCCGAGCGGAATGGCGCAGGCCGCGGCCCAGAAGAGCGAGACCTTCCCGAAATGGTGGTGCCAGAAGCTCGGAAGGAAAAGGGGAAAGAGCGCGATGGAGAGAAGAATGCCGGCAAACGGAATGGCCCAGGGAAGACTGAGCTCGGCACCGTTCATGCCTTCGGAAGCGAGGGCGAGGCCCGGCAGAAGAAGAAGCGAGCCCAGGGCCGCCCGACGCAGAGTCGTAAGAGACACGATGAAACTCCCGGAGAAGAACGCCGCCCGTCGAAATTCGAGGGATGAACGGGTCGGCGTCAGGGGTTTGGAAAAAAGGCGGAATGCTCTCTTCGGCTCGATGGTCATCCCGCCGCGAAGCATGAACTTACACGATCTTCACGAAAAGATCAGCGAAAATCCGTCATTTTTCTCAATTTTGAATTATTTGGCGCGATTCGGAGCATCGAGCGGTTCAGGAATCCCGAAGACCTGACGAAGGTAGCGAAGATAGCTTTCGTCTTCGCACATACCCTTCTCGGGTGCGTCGGAAATTTTCGCCACGGGTTGCCCGTTCGCCCGTACCATTTTAATGACAACGTTAAGGGGAGTGGGTCCTTTGTCATTCATCAAATTGGTGCCGATGCCAAAACCCAGTCTCACGCGTCCGTGGAAGCGTCGGTAGAGGTCGATCACGCGCGGCACGCTGAGGCCGTCCGAGAAGATGAGGGTCTTGCTGCGCGGATCGCACTTGTTCTTCCTCCAGTGCTCGATCATGCGTTCGCCCCAGAGGAAGGGATCCCCCGAGTCGTGGCGCGCGCCGTCAAAGAGCTTGCAGAAGAACATGTCAAAGTCCCGGAAGAAGGGCTCCGACCCGTAGACGTCGGAGAGCGCAATGCCGAGGTCGCCGCGGTATTCCTTGGCCCACATTTCAAAGCCGTAGACCTGGCTGTCGCGAAGACGCGGCCCCAAGGCCTGGCAGGCCTGCAGATATTCGTGCGCCATCGTGCCGAGCGGAATGAGGCCGTACTTTTTGGCGAGCGCCACGTTGGAGGTCCCCGCAAGGTGCACGCCGAGGCGGTCCTTGAGCACCCCCACGACTCGGTCCTGCCAGTCGCGCGAGAAGCGCCGGCGCGTGCCGTAGTCGGAAATGCGAAGGTCTTCGTTGTCGGGTTCGTCGAGGATGAGGTCGATCTTGTCGTTGAGGCGCTTCAAGCCCTCTTCGTCCGAGAGGTCGGGATAGCGGTTGCGGAAATAGACCTCGTTCACGATCGCGAGGATCGGGATTTCAAAGAGGATCGTATGAAGCCACGGCCCCTCGACGCGGATGTCGATGCCGCAGGGAAAGTCGTCGCTCGCCTCGACCGTGACGTACTTGCGCTTGAGATGGAATAGGCTCAGAAACTCGATGAAGTCGGACTTCATGAAGCGAAGTCCCGCGAGGTAGGCGAGTTCCTCCTCCCGGAAGTAGAGACTGCAGAGCGAATCGATTTCCGCCTGCAGTTCGGCAAGGAAGGGACGCAGATCGATGCCCGGCGTTCGGCACTTGAAGCGGTAGGCCACTTCGGCCGCCGGAAACTGATGCAGCACGCACTGCTGCATCGTGAACTTGTAGAGATCCGTGTCGAGCAGGGATTGAATGATCATGGTCCCCCCTTACTGTCGATTTTTCAGGCCGCCGCGGCGGTCGGAAGGAGTCCGAGCGCGTCTTCGTAACGCGTGGGCGTGACGAGATCCTCACCCGGAAGAATCTTCATGAAGCGCGAATGGAAGGCGTCGTTTCGCTCCCAGACGAGGTGTTCAAGGAGCCGGTCCATTTCGGCGGGATGGTTGCAGGCGAGGAGCACGTCGCAGCCCGCCGCAAGCGCGCGAGCCGCGCGCTCTTCGATGGGGCTCTCGCCCGCGCCCTTCATCGTGAGGTCGTCCGAGAAGACGAGCCCCGTGAAGCCGAACTTCTGACGCAGAACGTCCTTCAGAAGTCCCGACGAGAAGGTGGCGATCTCGCCCTGGAAGGCGTCGTAGGCGACGTGCGCCGTCATGACGGCGGGAAGCCCCGTGAGGAGCCGATAGGGTTCGGCGTCGCGAAGCACCTTTTCGGCGGGCCGGTCGTCGCGCGGCAGCGTCGTGTGGCTGTCCGCCTCCGCCCAGCCGTGGCCGGGGAAGTGCTTGCCGCAGGCGGCCATGCCGGCCTCCGCAAGACCGTCGATGAGGCTTCGCGCGTGGTTCGTCACGAGCGCGGGGGTCGTGCCGAGACTGCGGTCTCCGATCACGCCCGAGCGGCCGTAGTCGACGTCAAGCACGGGGGCGAAGGTCATGTCGACCCCCGCCATGCGCAGTTCGTGCGCGAGCACGACGCCCGCGGCGCGGTAGCGCGCGGCGACGTTCGGACCCGTTGCGAGTTCGCGCATCGAAGGAATCTGCGTGAAGCCTTCGCGGAAGCGCTGCACGCGGCCGCCTTCGTGGTCGACCGCGATGACGATCCCCGGGCGGCGCTCATGAATCGCCGCCGTCAGTTCGGCGAGCTGATCGCGCGACGTGTAGTTGCGCGTAAAGAGGATCACCATCCCGACGAGCGGATGCTTCAAGAGTTCTTCTTCCCGTTCGGTGAGCGTCGTCCCTTCAAGGTCGATGCATACGGGGCCGAGGCTTCGAACGATTTCCTGTGCCGTCATGTTCCTTAATAAATTCGTTGGTCCGCAGAGCTGATTCCGTAGGATACACCTCGCGGGATTGTCTTGGTGCGGCCCGAAGACGGCCGCAGATTCAATACTGTCGCAATTCCGAGAGAACGCGCCGCGTGTTCACGTCGCGTCCGTCCATGTGGTAGTCGATCACCGTGCGGATGAGGCGGCGAACCTCCCGCATGTCGACTTCGGGCCCGAAGGTCCCCGAAAGAAGCGCTTCGACGGCGGTTCTCGAAAAGAGTCCCTCGCCCGCCGGGGCGTCGACCCCTTCGAGGCGTCCCTCGGAAAAGCGGTAGCGGGGCGCGTCGGCGCGGTCGCGAACGATCGCCCAGCCGAGCATGGAGAGAAGCGCCGTCTCGAAGTTGCGAAGCGCCGGCTGCCGGCGTGCGGCCGGTCCCGAGAGCGCCCCGAGCACCTTCACGTAGGCGTCGAAGAGTCCCTCGTGCGGGTCTTCGCGTTCGGTGAAGCGGAGAATGAGTTCGTTGACGTAAAAGCCCGAAAAGAGTCCTTCTCCGTCGACGGGCTCGAGACTTCCGAGCCAGTCGACGCGAATGAGGTTCTTCGCCTCCTTCTTCCCGCTCCAGGTGAAAAGGAGCGGACAGAAGGCCTGCAAAAGGCCTCGGTACTGCGCCGAGGGGCGCTTTGCGCCCTTGGCGACGAGAAAGACGCGGCCGTAGTCGCGCGTGAGCACGTCCAAAAGAAGGCTCGACTCGCTCCAGGGGCGCGAGTGCAGAATGAAGCCCGGCTCCCGATTGACGCGGGCGGCCGCTCCCCGTTTCGCACCCGAAACCGCCTCCTCGAATTCCGCGAGACGCTCGGCCACCGCACGGTTGCGCCAGAGCACGTTCGCAAGCGTCGAGTTTCGCTCGAGCTGAGAACCCGTCGTCCCGCGACGCCGTGGATCAGTCATATCCGAGGGTCTTGAGAGCCTTCACGTCGTCGGACCAGCCGCGGCGCACGCGCACCCACACTTCGAGGTAGACGCGCTTGCCGAGCATCGTCGCGATGTCGGCGCGCGCAAGACGCGAGATTTCGCGAAGTTTGCCGCCCTTCTCCCCGATCACGATCGCCTTGTGGCTTTCGCGCTCGACGATGAGGCCCGCGATGATTTCGGCGCCCTCTTCCGTTTCCGTCCACTTGTCGATCGTGACGGCGACGCCGTAGGGAAGTTCGTCGCCGAGGAGTCGGAAGGCCTTTTCGCGGATCGTTTCGGCCGCCATGTAGCGAGGCGACCGGTCCGTGTAGAGGTCCGGATCAAAGTAGGGAACGCTCTCGGGGAGGAACTTCTTCACTTCCTCGAGAAGTTCCGGGAGCTGCCGGCCCTTTTCGGCCGAAACCGGCACGATCGCCGCGAACGGGAACTTTTCCATGGACGCGGCCATCAAGGGCAAAAGCGCGTCGCGGTTTTTCGAGAGGTCCGTCTTGTTCAAGGCCAGGATCACGTTCTTCGCGTCGCGCGGCAAAAGCTTGAGGACTTCGAGGTCCGCCGGGCGCCAGCCGTTGGCTTCGATCACGAAGATCACGGCGTCGACGTCCGCAAGGGTCGAACGGACCGTGCGGTTCATGCGGCGGATGAGCTGCGAGCCTTCCTTCGTCTGAAAGCCCGGGGTGTCGACGAAGACGTACTGCGCGTCCTCCTTCGTCACGACGCCCAGCACGCGGTCGCGCGTCGTCTGGGGCTTGCGCGAGGTGATCGACACCTTTTCGCCGATCAGCGCGTTGATGAGGGTCGACTTCCCGACGTTGGGGCGTCCGATCACCGCGACGTAGCCGCAGCGAAAACCTTCGGGCACGGCGGGCGTGGAAAGGTTGAGGTTCGAGAGCATCGCCTCGAGGTTGTCGTTCTGTTCCGTCGTCATGGCATTTTCTCCGGCGGTTATTTCCGATAGCGGCGTAGATCGCGCTCGGAAAGGATTTCAAGCGCCTTGCGGGCGGCCTCTTGTTCGGCGCCGCGGCGCGACGAGGCGGTGCCCGTCGTTTCGACCTGCATCGAGGTGATGCGGCAGCTCGTCACGAAGGTCTGATCGTGCGCAAGGCCCCGCACTTCGACGATGTCGTACTCGGGGCGCGGCAGATGCAGGCCCTGCAGCATTTCCTGAAGACGCGTCTTCGGATCCTTGCTGAGCTGCTCGGGCGTGAGTCCCGTCAGGATCGGATCGTAGAGACGCAGGATCACTTCCTGAGCCGCCTCGAAACCGGCTTCGGCGAAGACCGCGCCGAAAATCGCCTCCATGGCGTCGGCGACGATCGACGGGCGCTCGGCGCCGCCGTTTCGCATTTCGCCTTCGCCCATGCGCAGGAAGTCCGAAACGCCCACGCGGCGCCCGATCGTGTTGAGCATCTTCTCGCACACGAGGTTCGCGCGCACGCGCGAAAGATCGCCTTCGGTGAAGTGACGGTCGCGCAGAAAGAGCGCGTTGCCGATCACGCAGTTCAGAACCGAGTCCCCGAGGAATTCGAGGCGTTCGTTGTGGTCGGCCGAAAACGATCGGTGCGTGCGCGCCCGGTCGAGAAGTTTCTTGTTTTGGAACGCATAGCCGATGCGTTCTTCGAGCTGGTCGAGTGAAAGCATGTCGTCTCCGAATGTCGACCGTTAGAAAGCGGCTTGATTCCGTCAGGCGGCTTTCTAACGTCCGCTCCGCACTTTGGAGAGCGGGGTGGCAAGGAGAACGCGGAACGATGCCGCTCCGCGTTCGGGAAAGTGAGGGATTTTAGCGGAAACCGCCCACGCGCGACATGTCGCCGAAGTTGGCCCAGATGAGGACGGCGCGTCCCACCAGGTTTTCGTCCGGAACGAAGCCCCAGTAGCGGCTGTCCTCGCTGTTGTCGCGGTTGTCCCCCATGGCGAAGTAGTGGCCCTCGGGCACCTTGCAGATGAAGCCCGCCTCGTTGTACGTGCAGGTGGGCTCCTTCTTGCTGATCGCGCCTTCGGGCACCCACGAGGGACGGCGGTGGTCAAAGGCCACGAGGTGCGTGACGTCGCCCAAGGTTTCGTCGTACTCGGTGAGGGTCACCATCGTGTTTTCGTCGATGAAGTCGCGCGGCGCCGCGAGCTTCTGTTCGACGCCGTTCACGTAGAGCACCTTGTTGCGGTATTCGACCGTGTCGCCCGGCACGCCCACAACGCGCTTGATGTAGTCGATCGAAGTATCGACGGGATAACGGAAGACGATCACGTCGCCGCGCTTGGGAGCGCCGATTTCCAGAACCTTCGTGTTGGCGACCGGCAGGCGCAGACCGTAGTCGTACTTGTTGACGAGGATGAAGTCACCCACGTGCAGGGTCGGCAGCATCGAGCCCGACGGAATGCGGAAGGGTTCAAAGAGGAAGCTGCGAAGGAGGAAGACGATCGCGATCACCGGGAAGAGCCCGGCCGTGTACTCGAGCCACCAGGGCTGGCGCAGGAGCTTTGCGCGCAGATCGTTGCGCGCGTCGACGACGGAGGGCTCCATGCGCTCGAGCGCCTCGCGGTTGTCCTCTTCGAAGCGGCGGACGGCCTCCTCGGCCTTGGCGCGGCGCTCGGGCAGGAACTTCATGCGCTCGGCAACGTAGAAAATCCCCGTCACCACCGTGAGAACGAAAAGAATCAGTGCGAAATTCACCTTGGGTCTCCCTTACTTTTCTTCAACCTGCAGAATCGCAAGGAAGGCTTCCTGCGGAATCTCCACCGACCCCACCTGCTTCATGCGCTTCTTGCCCGCCTTCTGCTTTTCCAAGAGTTTACGCTTACGCGTGATGTCGCCGCCGTAACACTTTGCAAGCACGTTCTTGCGCAGGGCCTTGACGTTTTCGCGGGCGATGATGTTGGCGCCGATGGCGGCCTGAATCGAAACTTCGTACATCTGACGCGGAATGAGGCTGCGAAGGCGCGTGACGATTTCGCGGCCGCGGGCGATCGCGTTCGAGCGGTGCAGAATGCTCGAGAGGGCGTCGACCTTGTCGCCGTTGATGAGCATGTCGACGCGCACCACGTCGGAAGCGCGGTATTCCTTGAACTCATAGTCCATCGACGCGTAGCCGCGGGTGAGCGACTTCATGCGGTCGAAGAAGTCGAGCACGATTTCGGCGAGCGGCAGATCGTAGGTGAGGTGCACCTGACGGCCGTGATAGGCCATGTTGCGCTGAATGCCGCGCTTTTCCTGACAGAGCTTCATCACGGGACCGACGTACTCGTCGGGAACGAAGATCGTCACCGTGTCGATCGGCTCGCGGATTTCCTCGATCTTGTCGACGGGCGGCAGTTTCGAGGGGTTCTCCACCTGCACGACGTCGCCGTTGGTCATGAGGACTTCATAGACGACGGAAGGCGCCGTCGTGATGAGGTCCATGTTGTATTCGCGCTCGAGACGCTCCTGCACGATGTCCATGTGAAGGAGGCCCAAAAAGCCCGCGCGGAAACCGAAACCCAGGGCCTGCGAGACTTCGGGCTCGAACTTGAGCGCGGCGTCGTTCAACTGCAGCTTCGTCAACGCGTCGCGAAGCGCTTCGTACTGATTCGATTCGACCGGATAGAGGCCCGCGAACACCTGGGGCTTCACTTCCTTGAAGCCCGGCACGGGTTCCTTGGCGGGACGCTGGGCGTGCGTGATCGTGTCGCCCACGCGGGCGTCCTTCAATTCCTTGATGCCGGCGATGACGAAGCCCACTTCGCCGGCCGTCAACTGCGTGCGCGTGCGCGACTTCGGCGTGAAGACGCCCACCTGTTCGCAGAGGTGGTTCGCGCCCGTCGCCATGAGGGTGATCTTGTCCTTGGGCTTCAAGGTGCCGTTGACGACGCGAACGAGCATGACGACCCCCACGTAGTTGTCGAACCACGAGTCGATGATGAGGGCCTGCAGGGGTTCCGTCGGGCTGCCCTTCGGAGGCGGCACGTCGCGCACGACGCGCTCGAGAATGTCGTCGATCCCCATGCCGGTCTTCGCCGAGCACGGAATGGCGTCGGTCGCGTCGATCCCGATCACGTCCTCGATTTCTTCGGCCGCGGCTTCGGGGTTGGCGCTTCCCAAGTCCATCTTGTTCAAGACCGGAATCACCTCGACGCCGAGGTCGATCGCCGTGTAGCAGTTGGCGACCGTCTGCGCTTCGACGCCCTGCGTCGCGTCGACGACGAGAAGCGCCCCTTCGCAGGCGGAGAGCGAACGGCTCACTTCATAGGAAAAGTCCACGTGCCCCGGGGTGTCGATGAGGTTGAGCTCGTACGTCTGGCCGTCCTTGGCCTTGTACTGGAGCGCCGCGGTCTGCGCCTTGATCGTGATGCCGCGTTCGCGCTCGAGGTCCATGCTGTCCAAAACCTGGGCGCTCATTTCACGGTCGGAGAGCCCGCCGCAGCGCTGAATCAGGCGGTCGGCGAGCGTCGATTTGCCGTGGTCGATGTGGGCGATGATGGAAAAATTGCGGATATTCTGCATCGTCATGAATCAGTGGAAAGGGACGGCGGGCGCGGAGAAAAGGCTCGACGCGCCGAAGGAAAAGGAACCGCCCGAAGGCGCCCCGCACACGAACGGGACGTCTCGGGCATGGGGCCCGTCCCGGTTTCGTGCTATAGTGAGGCTCCCCGCGTCGCTTTTTTGACGCGCAAAGCGGTCTTGCCGTCCGACAAGAGCACGCTATTTTAGCCGATTGCGTGCGAATGCCTCCCTATTTTTCGGCATTTCGCTCGTTCGAATTTTCGTTTCCTTCGCCCTCCATGACGCACACCGACGACAAAGCCTATTACGAAGCCCTGGAGAACGCCGACCGGGAGGCCCGCGCCACGTTCGCGGGTGCGCTCCTCGTCGCTCTCTTCTTCTGGGGCGCAATCGCGCTTTTCAAGGATTCCGACCGGCTCGCCGGCGGCCTTCCCCTCTGGTTCTGGGCGGCCGTCATCGGAGGCTACCTTCTCTCGGTCGCCGTCGTCTGGTGGCTCGTGCGCTTCGTCTTTCGCCCGGGCAACCTTGACTTTTCCGAACGGGGCGCCGCCAAAGGAGACGAAGCATGAGGGAACTCCTTCTTTTTCTCCCGATCGTCCTCTTTCTCTTCCTTCTTCTTCTCACGTCGATCTGGCTTGAGAACCGCAAGACGACGGAAAAGTCGCTCGAGGACTTCTATCTCTCCGACCGCAATCTCGAGGGCTTCGTCCTCGCCATGAGCATGATCGCCACCTACGGGTCGGTGAGCTCGTTTGTGTCGGGACCGGGCGTCGCCTGGCAGCTCGGCCTCGGCTGGGTCGTCTTCGCGGCGCCCCAGATCATCGCGGGCTTTTTGGTCTTCGGCGTGATCGGAAAGAAGTTCGCGATCGTCGGCCACCGCATCGGCGCCATCACCGTGATCGACCTCATCCGCGCGCGCTTTGCCGATCCGTGGCTCGCGCGCCTTCTCGCGCTCACGCTCCTCGTCGCCTTCGTCACCATGATGACAGGGCAACTCATCGGGGGCGCGCGGCTCTTCGCCGCGGCGGCGGGGCTTCCCTACGAGGCGGGCCTCGTTCTCTTCGGACTCGTCACGGTCTTCTACACGACGCTCGGAGGCTACCGCGCGGTCGTCATCACGGACACGATCTGCGCCCTCCTCATGGTGGGCGGGATGTTCCTGCTCGGCTGGGAGATCGTCAATCTCGGCGGCGGCAACCTCAAGACGCTCCTTTTGTCGCTCCCCGAAATCGACGCTTCGCTCACGACCCCGAACGCGGGCGGCGCGCTTCCCTGGGGGCTGCTTCTCTCGGCCTGGCTTCTCGTCGGCTTCGGCACGGTCGCGCTTCCGCACTCCTCGATGCGCTGCCTCACCTACCGGCGAAGCGACGAACTCCACCGCGCCATGCTGATCGGGACCGTCGTCTGCGGGCTCCTCATGATCGGCATGACCTTCCTCGGCGTGCTCGCGCGCGGCGTCCTCGATCTCCCCGTCGAACTCATCGGCGAGACCACCGACAGCGTCATTCCCTATCTGATCGCGAACCACATGTCGCCCTTCTGGGCCGGGCTCACCCTCGTGGGACCGCTCGCCGCGACGCTTTCGACCGTGAGCTCCCTCATGCTCAACGCCTCGTCCGCGCTCGTGCAGGACCTGCTCCGCAAGGAGGGACTCGTCCCCGACCGTCCGCAGCTCCTTTTCCGCCTCTCCTGGGGCGCAACCCTCGCGATGGGACTCGTTGCGCTTCTCTTTGCGCTCCGCCCCGCCGACATCGTCGTCTGGATCAACCTCATCGCCTTCGGGGGACTCGAGACGGCCTTCCTCTTCCCGCTCGTCGCGAGCCTCTTCTGGCGCCGCGCGACGGGCCGCGGCGCGCTCGTCGCCGTCGTCGGGGGACTCGCCGCCTATCTCTGGGCGTCCTTTGCGAACTTTTATCCCTTCGGCGCGCACGTTGTGACGGTGGGGATCGCGGTTTCCTGCGTGCTCTTCGTCGTCGGGTCGCTTCTCACGCCGCCCGAGTCGGAAGAGCGTCTCGCGCTCTTTTTCCGGCCGACTCCGACGAAGCGCTGAGCGCTCCGCGCCGGGTGCGGGCGGCGGCGCCTCCGACATTGCGCTCCCCTCGGGGGCGTGCTATGTTTTGCCACGGCGGCCCCTTCTGCGGAGCCGCATCGAGAAAAATACAGCCGAATCACGCCATGCCCTCGCTCCGTTCGCTTCCGCGTCTTCTGAAGGGATTCCTCGTCCTTCTTCTCCTTTCGACCGCTCTGCGTGCGCAGGCGGCCGAGGCTCCGATTCCGGACGGAAGAGAACTGCCCGAAATCCGCATCGGCTACATCGAGGCGAGCTTTTCGCCGTCCGAGCGCAAGGCCTTCGCACACACCTTTCTCTACCTGAGCGCCAAGCTCCCGCAGTACCGCTTCACGATCCGTCCCTATCTCGTCAAGGACCTTGAAGAGGCGGTCCGCACGAAGTCGATCGACTTCTTCCTCGCGGCCTCGGGCTTTTACCGCCGTCTCAACTATCGGGGGCTACGCGACCTCGCGACCCTCGTGACGCCCACGACCGCGAGTCCCGACCTTGCGGTCGGCACGGTCTTCCTCGTCAAAAAGGACTCGCCCTACCGCACGTTCGACGACCTGAAGGGACTTCGCGCCGCGGCCAACTGGCAGGAAGGCTTCACGGGCGTCTACGTGCCGATGGGCGAAATCGCCGCGCGAGGCTACGACCCCGACGACTACTGGACCTTCATCGAGGCGGGCTCGCCCGTTCGGCGGCTTCTTCTCGCCGTCAACCGGGGCGACGCCGAAGTCGCCATGGCCCGCGCCTGCACCATTGAGGAGCTCCGCAAAACGGAACCCGAACTCGTCGACGGCTTTCGTCCGATCGGTCTCAAGGAAACGCCGGGCTTTCCCTGCATGCACTCGACGGCGCTCTACCCCAACTGGACCTTCGTTTCGAACGACACGGTCCGCTGGGAGGCGGCGCGCGACATCACGGCGGCGCTCCTTTCAATGCCGAAGACGCCCGAGGGCGCGAGCTGGGGCGTCACCTCCAACTTCAACAGCGTCGACGACCTCTACCGTCAGATCCGGCGCGGTCCCTTCGAATACCTGCGCATCACGTCGGTGCGGAGTTTCCTCGAGCGCTACTGGCCGTTTTGCGCCCTCGTTCTGATGGCGGCCGTCGGACTCGTCTTTCACAGCCGCCGCGCCGATCATCTCGTCACGAAGCGCACGGAAGAGCTGCGGGTCGCCATGGAAAAGGAAAGCGAAATGAGCCGGCACCTCGAAACGCTCGAGCGCGTGAGCGTGATCGGCGCCATGTCGAGCCTCATCACGCATGAACTGAACGGCCCCCTCAACTCGATCGCCAACAGTACGCGCGCACTCGAGCGCTTTGCCGAAATGAACGACGACGCCCCCGCGGTCGTGCGCCGTTCGCTCGCACTCATATCGTCGCAGTGCGCGAGAGCCTCCGAAATCGTGAGCCGCGTGCGGCAATACGTGAAGCGCCGCGAGCCCGAGAGCACCCTCATCGAAGTCAATCCGATTCTGAAGCGCATCGTCTCGCAGCAGAGCGCCGTGAGCGCGCACGCACGCATCACGGGCGAGATCCCCGCGGTGCCCGTTGTCCTCGAATGGAATCCGCTTGAAGCGGAACTCTGCGTCACGAACCTCGTCAAGAACGCCGTGGAGGCGACCCGCCACACGCCCGACGCGAAGATCGTCGTCTCGCTCCTCGTCGAAGAGGAAAAGGTCCGCATCACCGTCACCGACAACGCCCGCACGACGGCCGAATCGCTCGCCGTGCACGGGGCGCCGCTCTCCTCGAGCAAGGAAAACGGCCTCGGACTCGGTCTTCTCATCGTCAAGACCCTGACGGAGCGCGCCATGGGACACTTCTCGCTCGAACGAAAGGACAACGTCACCGAAGCGTGCATCACGCTGCCGCTTCCTTCCTACACCAAGGAATCCGAACATCATGACCCGCAAAACTGAAAAACCGCTCGTGCGCATCGTCGACGACGACCCCGATCAGCTCGCGTCGCTCGAAATCATGCTTTCCGCCGAAGGCTGGGACGTCGCCTGCTATGAAAGGGCCTCGGACTTCTTCGCCGAAGACACGCCCTCGCGTCCGGGCTGCCTCATTCTCGACGTGCGCATGCCGGAAATCTCGGGGCTCGAGATGCAGGAGGAATTGAACCGCCGCGAGTATCCCCTCCCCATTCTCTTTCTCACGGGACACGGCGACGTCGACATGGCCGTGCACACCCTCAAGAAGGGCGCGAAGGACTTCCTTCTGAAGCCCGTCGACGCACCGCGTCTTCTGACCTCGGTCGCGACGATCGTGCAGGAGGACTGCGATCAGCGCGCCATGCCGCTCGACTCGGCCGCCTGGAAGCGTAAGTTTCGCGAACTCACCGAACGCGAGCAGGAGATCGTGCGCTACGTCGCCTCGGGGCTTTTGAACCGTCAGATCGCCGAGCGTCTCGGCATCAGCGAGCGCACCGTCCACGCGCACCGGCTCTCGGCCTACCGTAAGCTCAACGTCCACAACGTGGCCGACCTCGCGCCGCTCACGGTGCTCTTCGTGCGCAAGGAACTCTGACTTTTCTTCTCCTTTCTTGACCTCGTCCCGATTACCTAGGCAGGTCTTCGGGACAAGATGGCCCAAAGGGCGGCCTCCTCGTCCGTCCGAACCCTTAGAAAGGAGAAAACCATGCTGCAAGCCAAGAAGCTGCTTTCGGTCGCCCTCGGCCTCGCGCTCGTCGCCGCGCAGGCCAACGCCGCGCCCAAGGATGGCGTATACAAAGAGAAGGTGATGGGCCTCATCGCGCCCTTCACCGTTGAAGTGACGCTCGAAGGCGGAAAAATCGTCAAGGTCACCTCGAACGACGCTCTCGAGAGCCCGGGCGTCGGCGCCGAAGCCATCAAGACGCTCGGCGACCGTATCGTTCGCGAACAGACGGCCGGCGTCGACGGCGTCTCGGGCGCGAGCCTCACGAGCTTCGCGGTGCTCCAGGGCACGCGTCAGGCCCTCAAGAAGGCCGGTGCGGACGATTCCTTCTTCAAGCGCGTCCATGAAGCGGCCGTGCTCCCCGAAACCGTGACGAGCGACGTGGTCGTCGTGGGCGGGGGCGGCGCGGGTCTCGCCGCGGCGGTCTCGGCCCTCGAAGCGGGCGCGACCGTGACGATCGTCGAAAAACTCGGCTATTTGGGCGGCTCCACCAACGTCTGCGGCGGCGCCTTCAACGCCTCGGGCACGAGCTACCAGAAGGCGCTCGGGATCGACGACAATCCGAAGAAGCATTTCGAACAGACCATGAAGGGCGGCCACAACACGAACGATCCCTCGCTCGTGCAGTACCTCGCCGACCATGCGACCGAATCGCTCGCCTGGCTCGAAAGCCTCGGCCTCAAGGTCAATCCGAAGGTGGGCGCCGCTACGGGCGCGCTTTATCAGCGCTCTCACTATCCCGATCCCGCAGGCGGCCACACCTACATCGCCGTCCTCGAAGAAGCCCTTGCGAAGTACCCCGACCGCGTGAAGGTGTTCCTGGAAACGAAGGCGACGGCCCTCATTGAAGAAAACGGCCGCGTCACGGGCGTTGCGGTGGAAAGCCGCGGCAAGACCGCCAAGGTCTTCGGCACGCGCGGCGTGATCATTTCCACCGGGGGCTTCGGCGCCAACGTGGAATTCCGCCAGAAGGTGAACACCGGCATCTGGAAGGAAGCGAACCTCGACAAGGAAATCGGCTGCTCGAACATCAGCGTCGCCGCCCAGGGCGACGGCCTCATCATGGCCGAAAAGGTGAACGCCGACCTGATCGGCCTCGCCGACATTCAGGTCCACCCGAACGGCACGCCCGGCACCGGTCTCATGCTCGACATCAAGACCTCGGGCCGCAACCGTCTCTTCATCAACACGAACGGCGACCGCTTCGTCGACGAAGGCGCCCCGCGCGACGTCCTGAGCAAGGCCGTCTTCGCGCAGCCCGGCCAGACCTTCTGGCTCGTGCAGAACCACCTGCGCTATCCCGACGAAAACAAGATCGACCTTTTGAGCGGCCGCACGATGCACGACATGCTCGAACAGGGCCGCGTGCAGAAGGCTGAAACACTTGAAGACCTCGCCAAGATCATGAAGGTCGACGTCAATCGTCTGCGCGCCTCGATCGAGGAATACAACCGCGTCGCGCGCCACGAAGTCGAAACCGACCGCTTCGGCTTCCGCGCCAACCACACGGACGACCGTCCCATCACGGAAGGTCCCTACTACGTCGCGCGCAAGGTCCCGACCATCCACCACACCATGGGCGGGATCAAGATCAACACGCGCGCCGAAGTGATCGACCGCGACGGCAAGGTGATTCCGGGCCTCTACGCCGCGGGTGAAGTGACGGGCGGCGTCCACGGTGAAAACCGCCTGGGCGGCAACGCCGTGGCCGACTGCATGGTCTTCGGCCGCACCGCGGGCCGCATGGCCGCCAACAACAAGTAAGCAGTCTCCCTTTCGATTTCTCTCCCTTTCGGCCGCCGAACGTCCTTCGGCGGCCTTTTTTTCATTTTTGAAAAAGGCTATGTCACAACAAACAGTTGATAAATAGCCATTTTTATAGGGGAGTATCAGA